>CETH01010800.1_pt1 | contig 49399 bp, 47 predicted proteins | sample 361461 | NCBI WGS metagenome assembly CETH01 (sample SAMEA2622695, study PRJEB7988) | marine metagenome | isolation source: saline water (ENVO:00002010), including | reverse complement strand
GTTTGGGAGAGATGCCCGCAGATCAATTAAAAAAAACAACGATGAATCCATCAGAAAGAAATCTCCTTAAAATTGATTTTAAAAGTACTAAAAATGAAATTAAAAGAACAGATAAAGTATTTAAATCTTTGATGGGAAATAATCCGGAATTAAGATTTAAATTTATTTCAGAAAATGCAAATTTTGTTAAAGAAATTTATATTTAACAAATGAATTCTAAAAAATTTATAATTTCTATTGATCAGGGGACAACTAGTACAAGAGCTATTTTATATAGTCAAAAATTAATTCCAATTTATAAATACCAGGTAAAGATAAAACAATATTATCCAAATATAGATTGGGTAGAGCAGAATCCTAATGAAATTTGGAAAAGTGTATTATTAGTAGTAAAATTCATAATTAAAAAAAATAAAATTAGTACAAATGACATACTATCTATAGGAATCACAAACCAAAGAGAAACAACTATTTTATGGGACAAAAAAACTGGATATCCAGTTTATAATGCTATTGTATGGCAAGACAAAAGAACTTCTGGATATTGTGAAAAATTAAAAACAAAAAAAAATATAAAATTGATTAAGAATATAACTGGTTTAACAATTGATTCTTACTTCTCAGCAACAAAAATCAAGTGGATACTTAAAAATATAAAAAAAACAAAACTTTTATTAAATCAAAATAGACTTGCATTTGGAACAATTGACAGTTGGATTTTATGGAAACTAACTAATGGGAATTCACATTTTACAGATGTAACAAATGCTTCAAGAACAATGCTATTTGATATTAGAAAAATGGAATGGTCTTCTAAACTTTTAAAAGTATTTAAAATACCAAAAAAAATTTTACCTGAAATAAAAGAAAATGTATATGAATTTGGAATTACAAATAAATTTGGGTCAAAGATAAAAATAAATGGAATTGCTGGAGATCAACAATCTTCATTAATAGGACAAGCTTGTTTAAAAAAAGGTATGTCTAAATCAACTTACGGTACAGGATGTTTTTTTTTAATGAATATTGGTAATAAAATTATTTATTCAAAGAATAATTTACTAACATCGATAGCCTATAAAATTAATGGTAAAACAACTTATTGTTTAGAAGGTAGTATATTTGATGCTGGTACCGCAATCGAATGGTTAAAGGATGAGTTAAAAATAGTTTCTTCAAATAAAGAAATAAAAATTATTTCGAAAAAAACAAAAAAAAATAATAAGATTTATTTTGTGCCAGCGTTTAATGGATTGGGTGCACCCTACTGGAATAGAAATGCGAGAGGTGCAATTTATGGAATAAATAGAAATACAAATAAATTTGATATTATAAATGCAACAGTTGAAAGTATAGGATTTCAAACAAAAGATTTATTAAATTTAATTGAAAAGGATAGCAAAAATAAAATAAAACAAATTAGAGTAGACGGAGGCATAGCCAATAACAAAGATTTTTTGCAGTTTTTAAGTAATATATTAAACATTCATATTTTACAATCAAAGTACTCTGAGTCTACAGCGCTAGGGGCGGCATATCTTGCAGGAATAGGCAGTGGAATAATAAAGATAAATAAAATTGATAGCCATTGGAAAAAAGAAAATACTTTTAAATCTAAAATAAATATTACAGAAAGAAATAGAATTTATTCAGGTTGGTTGAATGCAATAGATAAAACCTTATATAAACTATAATATTCCCTCATAAGAATTTTTATACAATTCCAAAAAATCACTTTGCTCAAGTTTAATGGGATTTGTTGATGTTGAGGGGTCATTAAGAGCCATTAAACTCATTTTTTCAAAATTAGAGTCATCCTCGACAATTGCATTTAGTTTATTTGGAATTTCAAGTTTATTTCTTAGTTCCAGTGTCCATTCAATAAATGAATCAAAAGTAAATTTATTTAAATTAATATATCTACATAAATCAATTATTTTTTCTTCAATTTCCAATTTATTTCTCATCAACACATATGGCATAAATATTGCATTAGTTAATCCATGATGAGTATTGTAAATTGCTCCAACGGGATGACTTAAGGAATGTATTGCGCCTAATCCCTTTTGAAAGGCTGTTGAGCCCATTAAAGAAGTTGACAACATATTTGATCTTGCTTTTAAATCATCATTAACAAGATATGTTTGAATTAAATTGTCATGTATAATTTTGATTGCCTCAACTGCTATGCCTTGGGACATAGGATGGAATATTTGCGAACAATAAGCTTCTAAAGAATGAGCTAGAGCATCCATACCTGTTGCAGCAGTTAAAAATTTAGGTAAATTAATTGTAAGATTTGGATCTAAAATAACTAAGGACGGCATCATTCTTGGATGAAATATAATTTTTTTTTCTTTAGTATCCTCTTTAGTAAATACTCCTGCTCTTCCAGTTTCTGAACCTGTACCAGCAGTAGTTGGAATAGCTATTATTGGTTTAATTACATTTGAATTGGCCCTTTTCCAATAATCTCCTATATCTTCAAAATCCCATAAAGGTCTATTTTGTTCACACATAAAAGCAATTCCCTTACCAACATCCATTGCAGATCCCCCTCCAACAGCAATTACTCCATCATTATTATTTTTGTTAAAAAAATTGACACCTTCATCAACATTAGATCCTGTTGGATTACTTTTAACATTCGAAAAAACATCAATTTCTTTATCAAAAAAAGAAATTATTTTTGAAATTATTTCAGTCTCCATGATTCCTGGATCTGTAACTATTAGAGGATTTTTTATATTATATTCATCACATGCAAAATTAATTTCTTTAATTCTATTTAAACCAAACCATATAGGTGTTGGATAATTCCAATTTACGTTTTTAATACTAGATATTTTTGAATCCATAATTTGTTATACTATTTTGATATCAATTGTAGTATATAAAATATTATGAGTATTGACTATAGATTTTCTGTTGCTCCTATGATGGGATACACCACACCCTACGCAAGATATTTCTATAGATTGTTATCTAAAAAAGCGGTCTTATTTACTGAAATGGTTGCTTCTCAGGCTCTAGTTAGGGGAAATCAAAATATTTTATGCCAAAAAAATGATCTTGAGAATCCTGTAATTCTCCAAGTAGGTGGAAATGATGAAAAAGATATGGCAAAATGCTCAAATATAGCAGAAAAATATAATTATGACGGTATTAATCTAAATATTGGATGCCCCAGTAAAAAGGTTTTAAAAGGTAGGTTTGGGGCTTGTCTAATGCAAGAGCCAATAAAGGTTTCTCAAATGGTAAAATCTATAAAAAGAGAATCTTCTTTGGAAATTTCAATAAAATGTCGGACAGGTGTTGATGACAAAGATAACTATGATTTTTTAAAGAATTTTATTGCTTTAACATCTGAGGCGGGATGTAAAGTATTTTTTGTTCATGCTAGAAAAGCTCATCTTAAAGGGCTAAGTCCTAAACAAAATAGAACAATTCCTAAACTTGAGTATGAAAAAGTTTATAAACTTAAAAATGATTTTCCACATTTAAAAATAATCTTAAATGGTGGAATTAATAATTTAAATAACTTTAATGAACATTATTCTAATCTAGACGGTATTATGATGGGAAGAGCTATACAAAAAAATCCATTTATATTACTTGATGTAGATAAAAAAATTTTTAAAATTAATGAAACTGATAAAAAAAATAAGATAAAAATAATTAACAATTATTTTATATTTATTCAAAATTATATTGGTAAAATATCATCTTATCATTTGATCAGCCCCTTACTTGCAATGTATTTTGGCGCACCAAATTCTAAATCTCTTAAACAGAAAATCAATGATTATATAATAACAAAAAACTTTGAAAAACTTGAGAAAATTTGTATCGATTCATTTTCTTAATTCGTTCCTTTTTTCATAATATAAAAAGAAATAAAAATATAAATTATTGCTAAAAATATATATGACAGTAAAGATATTAGAGGTCCAAAAAATAAAAAGATTAATAATCCCAAAATACTTAAAAAGAATCCGCTGATTAATATAATTAAAACTGAAAAATTTTTTGAAAAACCATAATTATTTAAAATATGATGCATATGAAATAAATCTGGGAGAAAAATGTTTTTTCTTGAAATCAATCTTCGAAAAACTACTGAGATAGTATCAAAAACGGGAAATGTCACACACCAAACTGTTAGAACAGGATGAAATGTTCTTGTCTCAGGATGAGTAAAATAAATTAAAAACCATGACATTAAAAAACCTAATAATAAACTTCCAGAGTCCCCTAAAAAAATTTTTTTAAATGAAAATAAAGATAAGTTAAATAACAAATAAATAGATAAAATAATTATTAATAATATTAACAATTCAATGTGATTAAATCCATTACCAAAAAATTGAAAAAGTAATATTGAAATAATTGATACTAAAAAAGATCCTCCTGCCAAACCGTCCATTCCATCAATAAAATTAAAGGCATTAGTCAAACTAATAACTGAAAATATTGTAAAAAGAATAAAAAAAATTTCTAAATTAATTAATTGTATATTTAAGAAATTGCCTAAATTAACGACATATAATCCACTAAATATTACAATTAGTGAACTTAATAGTTGAGTAATAAGTCTCACAATTACACCTATATTTTTAATATCATCTAAAAGACCAATTATAAAAACTAATGATGAAGAAATAATAATAATATTTAAGATTTTTGAATATTCAAAAAAAAATGTTGAAAAAAATAATGTAATAAAAATAGAGATTCCACCTATAAGAGGGGTAGGTTCCTTATGTTTTTTTCTAAAATTTGGCGTATCTATTAAATTAAAATATTCTGCAAAATATTTGAAAATATATATACTAGATAAATTAATAATAGTTAAATAAAACAGTTTCAAAATCATTGAAATTTAATACATTATATTAATTTATTTATTAAACAAAAACTGATAAAAGAATAAAAAAAACGACATATAATAATATAGATAGCAAATAATGGTAAATATTTCTGATTGTATTAAAAAATTACACAAAGATGGATATTATTCAAGTAATAAAATTTTAACAAAAAAAGACTTGAATGCTTTAAGAAAATTAGTCCAAATAAATTTAAAAAAGAATAATAATAGTTATTTTTTTTTAGCAGATAAAAAATTAAATAAGACATATATTAATAATAAAATATTCATAAAAAAATTTGAAAATTTATTTGATAAATTATCAACTAATTTAAAACTTAAGAATTATAAAAAACAAAAAATATATAAAGTTCTTAGAGTAATTGCTGGAAATAGGAGTAAAAAAGAATCTTATAGATATCATTTCGACGCTCATCTTTTTACTGTTTTAATTCCAATTTTTATTCCAAAAAACAAAACTAAAAATAATGGTGATTTGATTATTTATCCAAATTTTAGAAAACTTACAAATATTCTTATTATAAACATAATTCAAAAATTATTATTTCAAAACCGAATAGCAAAATTTTTACTAAAAAATAAGATTATTTTTAATAATAAAGAAAAAATTTTGAAACTTAAACCCGGTAATATATACATTTTTTATGGCTATAGAACTTTACATGGTAATAAAGATATAGATCCTAACCAAGTAAGAGCTACGTTATTACTACATTTTTATGATATATTTAATGAATCAAATTTGGTTAAGTTAAATAGAAATTTAAGATTAAAAAATGAAGAAAAAATAATTAAAAATAATAAAAAATGATAATTTTAGGAGTTTCAGCTTATTACCATGACTCTGCTGCATGCTTAATTAAAGATGGAGAAATAGTTAATGCCGTTCAAGAAGAAAGATTTTCTAGAATAAAACATGACAGTAAATTTCCAATAAAATCTATATTATTCTGCTTAAAAAATTCTAATTATTCAATTGATAATGTTGATTACATAGTTTTTTATGACAAACCTTTTATAAAATTTGAAAGATTGTTAGAAACATATCTTGCTTTTGCTCCAAAGGGATTTGTTCAATTCTATAAAAGTTTTCAAATATGGATAAAGGAAAAGTTATTTCAAAAAAGAATGTTAATTGAAGAATTAGAAAAAATTTCAAAAAATAAGTCGACAATAAAAAGCAAACTTTTATTTTCAGAACATCATTTAAGTCATGCTGCCAGTGCATTTTTTCCATCCCCTTTTGAAGAATCAGCAATTTTAACTATGGATGCGGTTGGCGAATGGGCTACAACATCTTTTGGAATTGGAAAAGGTAATTATATTGAAATTGATAAAGAGATTAACTTTCCACATTCATTAGGTTTATTGTATTCAGCTATGACATACTATACAGGATTTAAAGTTAATTCAGGTGAATATAAAGTAATGGGTTTGGCTCCGTATGGACAAGCAAGATTTAGTAAAATTATAAAAGATAATTTAATACAAATAAATGATGATGGGTCATTCAGATTAAATATGGAATACTTTAATTATTGTCATGGCTTAACAATGACTAGTAAAAAATTTGAGAATTTATTTGGATCACCTCCTAGAAAGGCTGAAACATTAATTACTCAACGTGAAATGGATTTAGCTGCATCAATTCAAGAAATCACTGAAGAAATAGTAATCAAAATTTCGAGGTATATTGCAAAACAAACTAAACAAAAAAATATTTGTTTGGCCGGGGGTGTTGCATTAAATTGTGTAGCTAATGGAAAATTATTAAAAGAAAATATATTTAAAAATATTTGGATACAGCCAGCTGCAGGTGATGCAGGTGGTGCTTTAGGTGCAGCTTTAAACATTCATTATTTGATGCTTAAAAATAAACGCAAAGTTCCAAATAAACTTGATTTAATGAAAGGTAGTTATTTGGGACCTGATTTTAATCATGATCAAATCACTAATTCATTAAAGAAATTGGATGCAAATTTTATGATTTTGAAAGAAGAAGAAATACTAGAAAAAGTCTCTAAAGATTTATCTAAAGGAAAAGCAATAGGTTGGCACCAAGGTAAAATGGAATTTGGACCAAGAGCGCTTGGAGCGAGGTCAATACTTGGTGATCCTAGATCTCCGACTATTCAAAAAATTTTAAATTTAAAGATTAAATATAGAGAATCATTTAGGCCTTTTGCGCCAAGTATTTTAGAAGAAGATTTGCAAGAGTGGTTTGATTTAAATCATAATAGTCCATATATGTTAATGGTTGCAGAAATAGTCAAAAATAAACAATTAAAAATGAATGAAAAACAAAAAAAACTCTTTGGTATAGATAAATTAAATATTGCAAGATCAAATATTCCTGCAGTTACTCATGTCGATTATTCAGCAAGAATTCAGACTGTTCACAAAGATACAAATCCTAAATATTATAAATTAATAAAAAAATTTAAAGATTTAACTGGGTGTCCAATTTTAGTAAATACATCATTTAATATTAGGGGTGAACCAATAGTTTTGACGCCTGAAGATGCTTACAAATGTTTTATGGGAACTGAGTTGGATATACTTGTCATAGGAAATTGTTATATGGAAAAAATAAATCAAAATAAAAAAACAAATTCAAATTATCAACAACTTTATGAACTCGATTAATAAAGATAATTCAAAATTTTTGAAAGTTTTTGGATATTTATTAATATTTTTATTACTTTATTTATTTTTAGTTCTTGGAGATTTTATTTTATCAAGATACATCCATATTTTATCATCTGAAATAAACCCAGAAGCACTTGAAATTGAAAAAATGAGGTATGAAAATCAGGATTTAAGAATGATTAAAGATGCAAAAAAAAATGGGTATAAAAGCATTACTTTAACTCCAGAAGTTTTTGAAACTCCTCCAATCACAAATCTAGTTAATAAATATCAAATATTACCATTAGCTCCAATGCCTTATACTAAATATTATCTTTGCAACGAAGGTTATGGAATGGCAACTTATTTATCAGACAGATTTGGGTTTAGAAACAAAGATGCACTATGGGATGAAACAACAATTGATGCAATATTAATTGGGGATTCTTTTACTCACGGGGCATGTGTTGAAGATAAAGATACTATAAGTGGAATAATGCATTCAAAAAATCTAAATATAATCAACCTTGGCACATGGGGAAATGGCCCAATACACTACTCAAACATAATTTCTAATTTTATTGAACCTATAAAACCAAAGACTGTTATTTTAATAATTGGTCCAAATGATAATTTAAATGAAAAAAATAATATTTATAATAAATATTTTCCTCAGAAACCTAAAAAATATTTTGATAATTATAATAAACAAATTAGACCAAAAGCAATATCTACTGATCTTAACCTACTATACTCCGAAGCACTTCCTTACGTAGAAGAGCTAACTAAAGAAATTAAACAAAAGGGAATTTTTGAGGGTAATATTTTAAAGAGAGCATACAAATATTTATTTTTACCTAACACAATAAAGATAATACATAGTTTTATACAAATGGAATTTTCAATACCCTACTCTTCTAAATTAATGATTGATACCCTGATCTCAGAGTGTAAAGTGTATTTTTGCAAACCTATAATAGTATACATACCTACTTCTGATTTTTGGCGCCCTGATTCCAGATCAAAAAAATATTTATCAAATATAAATGATTATATTGATTCAATTAATGAAAATATAATTTTTATTGATTTATCTCAAGAAATTTCAAAATTAGGAAGGAAGGGATATTCAATTAAAGGACCGCATTTAAGCCCAGAAGGTTATAGATTAGCAAGTGAATTAATATATAAAAATATGTGATTTACTATCCTTGACCAGTATAATATGAAGTTATAATAAGAAATAATATTTAAATAATGAATAAATTACCTTCAAATAAATCTTTTGGTTTCATATTTTCAATATTATTTTTAATTATAAGTTTGTATTTGTATTTATTCATAAATTCATCTTATTATTTATTTTTTTTAATTATATCTTTATTTATTTTTTTAATAGCTATTTTTATACCAAAGGTATTAAGACCTTTTAATATTATGTGGAATAAATTAAGTATTTTATTAAGTAAAATAATTAATCCAATTATATTAGGAATAATTTTTTTCTTAATAATTACTCCTTTTGGAGTGATAGCAAAATTATTAGGAAGGGATATTTTGAATTTAAGGAAGAAAAATGTTAAGAGTTATTGGAAGGATAAAGAAAAATTAAAATATGATAAAAATTCATTTAAAAATCAATACTAAATAGAATGGAATTTTTAAAAGAACTATTTACATTTTTAATTTCAAGAAAAAAATTTATACTAATACCCATTGTTATAATAATTCTTATTTTCGGTTCTCTACTAATAATAGCAGAGGGCTCGGTATTTGCACCCTTTATATACACTATTTTTTAAATAGTAATTTACTTATTTATAATTTTAAATTTGTATTATTTTCAGGAAAAATATTTTTCACATCAAAAATAATGTGATTTTTTTTGCATACTCTTTTAATTTTACCAATACCCATTTTTTTAAAAGAATTATGAGCAACAGCAATTATTACAGAATCATAATAATTAGTAGATAATTTTTTGATGATTTTTATATTATATTCTTTTAAAGCCTGCTGCTTATCAACTATAGGATCATAAATTTCAATTTTAGTTTTATATTTTTTGAGTCCATTGTATATATCTATTACTTTTGTATTTCTTATATCTGCACAATTTTCTTTGAATGCTAGACCCATAATTAGAATTTTAGAATTTTTTATAGATATATTATTTTGATTCATTTGATTAATTAGATATTTAACAACATATTTACTCATTTTATCATTAATTTTTCTACCAGATAAAACTACCATTGGATTATAACCTAATTTCCTTGATTTATATGTTAAGTAATATGGGTCTACACCAATACAATGACCACCAACTAAACCTGGATAAAATGGTAAAAAATTCCATTTTGTTTTTGCAGCTTTTAAAACACTATATGTATTAATTTTCATTTTTTTAAAAATAATTGAAAGTTCATTAACTAAAGCAATATTGATATCTCTTTGAGTATTTTCAATAATTTTAGCAGCTTCAGCTATTTTAATAGTTTCAGCCTTGTAGGTTCCTGCCGTAATTATTAATTTGTATAAACTATCAATAAAGTTAGCTATTTCTGTTGTGGATCCTGATGTAATTTTACAAATATTTTTAATATTATTTTTTGAGTCACCGGGATTAATTCGTTCAGGACTATAGCCACAATAGAATCCTTTTTTTCTTTTATTTGTATTAATATATTTTAAACCTGAAATTTTTTCTAAAATTGGCACACAAATTTCTTCAGTTGTACCTGGGAAAACTGTAGATTCATAAATTATAATGCTTTGATCTTTAATATATTTACCTATTAAAGTTGTCGCATTCTCTAAAAAAGTCAAATTGGGTTTATTATTAGTATAAACAGGAGTTGGTACCGTAACTATAAAAATATCAATGTTTTTAAGATATTTTGAATCAGAGGTAAACTTAATTCTATTTTTTTTTAAATTTAATTTTATCTCCTTTGTTCTATCAAATCCTTTATTTAGTTGTTTAATTCTTAAATGGTCAATATCAAACCCAATTACTGTAAATTTTTTTGAAAATTCTATCGCTAAAGGCAAACCTACATATCCTAATCCAATTATTGATATTCTTAAATTTGATTTTTTTAAAATTCTTTTTATCATTTTATGTTGTGATTTTTTTTATACTATCTAAATATAAATTAATAACAATTTTTTCATCAAATTCCTTTTCAACTTTTCTTCTTCCTTGTTTACCCATTTTAATTTTTTCTTCTAAAGATAATTTTATGAATTTTTCCATTGTATTTGCTAAACTAATATAATCCTTATTTTCACATAAATATCCATTTATTCCATCATTTATAACTTCCCTGCAACCAGTTGTATTAGTTGCAATTATGGGTCTTCCCATCGAAGAACCTTCTAAAAGACTTTTTGGAGTACCTTCTCTATAAGATGGGAGAACAACACAATGTGATTTTTCAATGTAAGGTCTGACATCATTTTTAAAACCAGCATAACTAATAATCTTATTATCTTCCCATATTTTTATTTGTTGAAGAGAAATTTCAGATGATATTCCCTTTTCTATTGGGCCTAATAATTGAAAAGTCAAATTATCATATTTTGAATTTAAAAGTTTTGCGGCTTCAATAAATTCTTTAATTCCCTTATCCCATAATATTCTTGAAATAAGTAAGAAAATAATATTATCACTTTTTGGATATGGTTTATAATCATAATATTTTAAATCAATTCCTGAGCCAGGAATTAGTTTTGTATTTTCATTTTTAATCAGTTTATTTTTGATAAATAAATCTTTATCATCTAAATTTTGAAAAAAAACCAGATTAGATTTCTTCATAGAGATATAATATAAAAATTTTACAATTTGTTTAATTAATTTTTTGGAAATAAATGCAGTACCCAAACCAGTTATCATATTAATATGTTTAATATTTAGCAAACTTGCTACAAAACTTCCATATATCACGGGTTTTATATTAAAATGTAATACAACTGAGGGATTAATTTTTTTGTAAAGATTATATATTTTAAATAATAAAAAGAAATCAAAAAAAGGATTAATTTTTTTATTATTAATATTGATTGGATATATTTTACAGCCAAGTTCAATAAGTTTATTTTTATATGAATCCTCAGAAGAAATAATAAAGATTTCGTAACCATTATTTATTAATTTATTTATTAATCCTTTTCTAAAATTGTAAATATTCCAATTTGATTTGGAAAAAATTAAAATCTTCATCTTAATACATTAATATTTAAATATTTTGTCTTTTCTTAGAAGTTTATTAATATCATAATTTTTAAGAACCTCTTCTGAACCAGAAAGAACATCATCTGAATTATTAATATTAAAAACATTTTCTGAACCATATTTATCAATTAATAATTTATATTTTTCTAATTGTTCAATTGCTTGACTCACATTGAAGTCTAATACCTCATCACTTAAAATATATGAATTTTGATAATAAGTAGGTTTAAAAAATACTATTTGATAAGGTTTCCATGCTATACTTGAATTAGCATAATTAAACCAAATTAGGAAAATCAATAAATATAATGAAGTTATTACATAAATATATAATTGTTTAATTTGCGTATATTTAAAAAATAAAGGAATTCTGGAATAAATTAAAAGTTGAAAAACAATTAAATATAAGCCCAGACGATCAAATAATGTTGATCCATAAGGAGTCAAAAAAATAAAAGATATTGAAATTAAAGAACATACAACTAATAATCTTCTATCTTCAAAAATTTTAAAATTTTTAAAAAATAAAAAAAATAATAAAATTGCTGGTATATTTAAATAAGATCTAATAGAGGATCCATAAGATATTGATCTTTGATGATTTTCAGAAATAGTTGTATGAAGTTGTGATTGAACAACATAAAATTTCCATATCATCTGTATGTATGAAAAATAATAATAAGAAAGAAATAATACAATAGGTAAAAAAATTGCTATCAGAAACTTATTAACTATAAGACCTTTTTTTTGAAGAAATATTATTGGTGAAAAAATTAAGATTGATTTATGGAATAAAAATCCAAATAAAAATAATGATATTATTTTTATTTTTGAAAATTTTTTATCTTCTATCCAGGAACAATAAACAAGAAATAAAAGACCTATTGTCATTGACTGTCTTGTATAGCCAAAACCAACAACTGTTATCAAATATGGGAAAGCTATTACAAGCGCAAGCCATGGCAATGGTTGATTTTTACAAATCTTATAAACCCCATACATAAATATTGAAGAACAAAATAAATTGACCCCACTTTGTCCCAGTCCAAGATATGATGAAATCCACAATAGTATCATAAATCCCGGATCATTGGTCGAAAGCATTGCACTTAAATTTACAGCATTCGCTCCAATAACATATTTTTCATATACTCCCCAATCTCCACCTACTTGATATTTAAAGCCTATCAGTATCGCACAAATAGTTGTAAAACATATTAATAAGGCTTTATTTGAATTTTCATTAAATTTAATTGGCAATACAGTAGCCAATATAGGAACAAGAAATAAAGATAAATAAGTTATCACTGTTTAATCAACCATTCTTGAAACATTAAAACACTCCACAAAGATGTTGCCATATTCTTTTTTCCACTTTTATGTAATTTCCAACATTCACTAATATTTTTATAATTGAAGTATCCTTGATCTTTAATTAATTTTTCGTTAAGTAAGTCTTCAGCCCATTGATTTAATGGTCCTCTTAACCAATTGCCTACAGGAATACCAAATCCCATCTTTGGTCTCTCAATTAAACTTTTAGGCAAATATTTCTTTAAAATCTCTCGCAAAATCCATTTACCCACATTATTTCTGAATTTCATATTATGAGGAAGGTTTAAAGCAAAATCTACAACTTCATGATTCAATATTGGTAATCGTGTTTCCAAACTATTAGCCATTGCAGCTCTGTCAACTTTGCATAATATATCATCAGGGAGATAATGTATTAAATCTGCGATCATCATTTTAAATATGGGATCTTGAATATTTCTTTTTTCTGGAAAATTTATTTTATTTTTTAGGTTTTTATTTTCTAAATTAACAATTTGATTGGGATTAATCCAATGGCTAATAAAAAGATTATATAATTCTTCTTCATTGTTAGCAATCATGACTCTAGAACCTTTATGAAGCTTATCTCCTATATTACTATAGGTTGATTTTAAGGGTAAAAAACTAAAGATAGTATTAAAAAATAAATTATATTTTTCAGGAGATATTGAGCTTATAATTTCAGAAATAACTTTCCTAAGATTTAAAGGTAAATGAGAAATTCTAGACCACATTCTTCTTCCTAAAACATACCTATTATATCCACCAAATAGCTCATCACCTCCGTCTCCTCCCAAAACAACTTTAACTTTATCTTTTGCTACATTGCAAACTAGAAATGTTGGAATTTGGCTGCTATCCGCAAATGGTTCACTATATATAGAAGATAAATTTGGAATAATATCTAAAGATTTTTTTGATGATAAATAATACTCATTATGATTTGTTCCTAAATAATTTGCAATTTTTTTTGCATATTTTGCCTCATCATAATCAGAATCATCAAAGCCAATACTAAAAGTTTCTATTTGTTTACTAGAATTTTTTTGCATTAAAGTAGAAATTAAGGATGAATCAATTCCTCCAGATAAGAATGATCCTATTGGAACATCTGATATCATTTGATCTGAAACCTTTTTATTCAATAAAGAATCTAACTCATCTATATAATCTGAGTCAGTTTTATTATGATTTATTTTTTTTGGAGTAATATTATCATAAACATCCCAATATGTTTCAATTTCAAATTCATTTTTTTCAGTTGAAAAAATTAAATATTTTCCTGGCTCAAGTTTATAAATATTTTTATATATGCTTGCAGGGGCAGGTATAAAATTGTATTTAACTAATAAAGCGAGAGAATTTGTATCAATTTCAGGTTTAAATGTTGGCGACTCTTTGAAACCTTTTAAATCAGATCCAAAATAAAAAACTTTATTATTAAAACCATAATATAAAGGTTTTTCTCCAAGCCTATCTTTTACTAGATATAATTTTTTAGTTTTTTTATCCCAAAGCGAAAAAGAAAACATCCCTTCTATCTTTGATAAAGTTTTTTTCAGTCCAATAGAAGCAATAGATTCTAAAAGTGTCTCTGTATCAGAGTGACCTTTCCAATTAATTTCTTTTGTAAAATTATTTTCATTCAAAAATTTTCTAATTTTTAAGTGATTATATATTTCCCCGTTATAAGCTAAGACATATCTTCCATCAAAACTTATCATAGGCTGGTGTCCAGCTTGTGATAAATCAAGAATTGATAATCTTTGATGAACTATCGCTATGTTAGATTTATAATCAATAAATATTCCTTTGTCATCAGGTCCTCTTTTTTCTATAGAATTTCCCATATTGTATAGAATATTATTATCAGTAATGTTTAATCCAATTGCACCTATATACCCACACATATTATTATAATCTATTCATTACTTTCAAAATAAATTTATCTAAATTACAATTATCTAATATATTTGGCCAAGATAAATCATCTACATTTGGACTAATAAAATTAAATTTTTCAAAATCTGACTTACTTTTAATCTCATCAATCCATAAAAAATTTGCTTTTCTATCTTTAGCAAAATCATTGATCCACTTGTATTTTGAAGAAATTACACCTAAACCTGCAGCGCAATATTCTATTGTTTTTGTACTACTTTGTAAGTTAAGTGGATGTATATTGGGCGTAAAATTTAGCCCTACTTTGCATTTTGAATAATATTCAGGTATTTGATATCTTTCTATTCTACCAAGCATTTTTATATTTTGATATTTTTGAAATCGATCAAAAGTTTTATTATCGTAAAAACCTATAATAAGGATTTTTAAATCTAATTTTGCTAAATTTTCAATAATATCTATTAATCCTTTACGATATAAGACAGATCCACAATATACAATATCAAATTCTTTTTCATTATTATTCTTTTTATACATTTCTGGATCAGCTCCCATTTCTCTAAATATAAATGGTACATTATCTTTGAAATTAAAACTCTCCTTAATATATTTATTCATAAAGATACGACCTGCGGGTTTAGAATTAAAAAAATATTTAATTTTATCTTTTATTTTAGGTAGAGGTTTGGTTGAAAGACTAGTATATTCATGTATTTCTAATATATTTTTATTTATAAAATTAACCCAAAAAGGACGAAATCCCATAAAGTTGATAACTATATCGTTATTTTTTTTGAGTTTTTCTTTATAATTTAAATCAACTATAAAACCTTTATTTTGAAAATAATTTGCATACGCATAAGCTTCTGGAGTGTAAGAAATTTTGTTTATTTTTATTCCAATATTAATAAATTCATTTTCATTATTTTTTACATTAAATTTAATCCAAATTCTCAATAAATTCAAAAAATACCATATCCAAAATCTAGCAATTCTTTTGTTTCTTAATTTTTGTAAATATTTGAAAGCTTCTAAATATTGAATAATTTCTTTTTTTTGATTTGGAAAATAGGCATGTTCTGTTTTACAAGAAGAATTTTTACAAACCCATAGTTTAATTGAATTTTCTCTTAATAAGAATGAATGCATTAAATCTTCACAAAATGCTTTTCCTGAAAAAGGAAAAAAATTTTCTTTTATTGTAGATTTATTATAATGCAATACACAACCTCCTGGAATCCATTCAGTTTCTTTTAAATTAGAATTCATATAATTTACATCAACACCATAATTAGTTCCTATTTTTGATATACAACCCATACGTCTTAGCCCCCAGGGAGCTCCACAAATAATTGTAGCAATTAAGCTTTTAACGAAACCTTTTAGTCCTGTTATAAAAGGATGTGAACATTTATCCGTTTTTTCATCATAATATATTGGTGCAATAACATTTCCTTCACCTAGTTTTTTTAATTCAAATAATAAATTTTTTATATCATTATTTAAAATTTTACAGTCATCATCAAGTTGTAAAACAAATTTATTTTGAGCTTTTTTAAATCCCTCAATCCTTTGTTGAACTTGTCCTTTAGTCGTATTAATTATTTTTATATTTTTATGATTAGATATATCTAATTTATTATTATTTGATTTTGGTATACATATTAATATTTCATTAGGTTTATCAATACCATCATTTATTTTATCAATAACAGTGTTAATTGATTTTCCTCCTAAGGTAGGAATTACAACTGATAATTCATTTAAAATCATTTAATTTTCTTTTAAAGTTTTTATTAAGACTTTCATATTTAATGGATCAAAAAAATTATTGCAATATTTCGTTGCTTTTAACCAATTTTTTTTAGACCATTTATTTGAATTTGAATTTTTTATAATTTTTTTAAAACTGATTGAGTTACTAATTGACTCATGCCATAATTTTAGTTCAATTAGAGGGTCAATATTGATTTCATTAGGAAGTTCAAGATATATTGGCCTTAAACCACTATAAACACCTTCAATTATAGTTGTAGTACCTCTATATAAAGCCCAAGTACACTCTTTTAAATCAACGTTTAAATTATTATTAGAAATTGTAATATTATTAGGTAGTTTATCAAAATCAATTTTTTTCTTTATTGAAGAAAATTTAATTCCAGGATGAAGTCTCCAAATAAATTCAGAGTCGGGATTTTTTAATGCGCATTGAATTGAAAATTCAAATAATAAAAAACATTCTTCCAGTATGCCTTCTGGAATAACTAAACATTTATTGTTTATTTTGTTTTTAATTATCTTATTTGTACTTTTATTTGATCCGAGTAATCTGATTGAAACTTTTTTGAGATCATTAATTTTAATTAATTTATTATAACCTATTTTGCCTGAAGTTAAAATAACATCGGGATTATAATTTTGTTTTAAGTTTCTACAAATTGCATGTTGAAATTTAAAAATAATTGCATGTTGATAGCCTATACACTTTATATCTTTATTATATTTTCTTGCCTCAAAAAATATTAATCTTTCGTAAGAATGACCTTCATGAGTAATAATCAATATTTTAGGATTATATTTAGAAATAATCTTTTTAATTTGAAATGAAATTCTTAAATTAATTATGGATCTATGAGACAAACATTCTTGTGATGATTTAATAAATAAATTCTTCTTTAATTTTGAATCTTGTTTTTTAGAAAATAAAAATAGCCTTAAGGACTCTTTAGAAACATTTATTATTATTTTAATTTCATTTAAAAAATCTAACGATTTTGATAAAATTATTCTAGGAATTTTACTTCTAGAGCTCCATTGTTCTGATAAATAATCTACTTCTCTACCCGAATGATTAATTAATGAAATAAGAGAATTATATCCATTCTTTTTTAAGTCATTAGGAATATTTCCAAAATAGAAATCTTTTTCTGATCCTATCTGTGAATGGTTTAATAAATGAGATACAAATAATATATCAATTTTTTTATTTGTAATACTTAGATTATCATCAAACTTGTTTTTTTTAATTAAAGAGTTTAGTAAAAAAAGTTTTACTAAAACTAAATTTTTTATTCTATTATAGAATAAAGAGAAATTATTTTTTTTATCAAATAAATTGCTATATCTTTTTAATATGAATGGGTGTTCTCTTATTACATGAAGAAATGGAATTGCATAAGTTTCTTTGGTTGAACTTTTCATTAAAAGAATTTTATCACAAGCTTTGCAAAGTAATTTATATTCTTTTAAATTTATTGATCTATTTCTTTTTTTAATCAAATTTTCCAATTTAAAATTTTATTCAATAATATTTTTTGATTGTTATATTTTTTGATATAATTTTTTATAATTTTGACTTCATTTGGTTCATTAACTGAAGGTAATGTAGGTTTTATTAAAACTGGGCTAATTTTATAATTATTGTCAATAATTCTCATTTGCTCAATTAATTCACTTTTTTCATTTTTAGAGGCTGATTTTTTAGAAATTTTTAATAAAAAATTTTTTTTAAAAGCAATTAAACCAAGTATTTTTTTTATATTTTTTTCTTTTTTATCTTCTGCAGATAAATTATTAAAAAATCTAAAACACTTAGTTATTTTCTGATTTTTAACGATACATTTAACAAATGAATGTTTATTTAAATCCTCTTTTTTTTCAATACTTCCTACTGCATTCCATGAGAGATTTTTAGGATTGGATTTTATCTTATTATAGATAAGTCTTAAATGTTGAGGAAGAATTAATGGTTCATCACCCTGTATTAAAACTACATGAGTGCATTTGATTTTTTTAATTGCCTCTGCTACTCGACTGGTTCCATTTTTATGTTTCTTTGAAGTAAAGATAACTTTGCCATTATTATTTTTTACTAATTTTGAAATTTCTTTATCACATGTTGCAACATAAACTTCAGAAAAAACATTAGAAATTAGAACTCTTCTTCTAACATGTTCAATCATTGGAAGACCTAAAATAGGAAAAATAATTTTTTTAGGAAATCTAATAGATCTTAAATGAGCAGGTATAATAGCTATAATTTTCAATTTTTTTTGAATTATTGTGGTAAAACTCCACAATCAACATTTATATTTTGACCAGTAATTGCTGATGCAGAATTCGAAGATAAAAACAAACAAACCTCAGCCACTTCTAATGAAGATGGCAATCTTTTAAGTGCTGCGTTATTTTTAGCAAAATCTGATAAAAAAAATTTTGGATTCTTTTTCGCTGGTGAATTTGAATTTTTTAAGGCTTTTATTAATCCTTTAGTCTTTATTAAAACTGGGCAAACAGAATTAACTCTTATTCCTTTAGGGCCTAACTCTTTAGCAAGTGATTGAGTGATGCCATTAACTCCAAATTTTGAAGCACAATATACTGAATTGTTTGCCGTGCCCCTTTTTCCCGCTATACTTGAAATATTAATTATACATCCTCCTTTTTTCATATGTTTTGCTGCTAATTTACATCCCCATAAAGTTCCAATTAGATTCGTATTTATTATTTCATCTAAAAAATTTTTATCAATTTTATCTATAGATCTCCAATTTGATATTCCGGCATTATTAATATAAACATCTAGTCTACCAGTTTTTTTAATTGCTTTTTTAACTAATAATTTATGTGAAATTTCTTTTTTTACATCTGATTTTATGAATAGAATGTTACTTTTAATTTCTTTAGGAAAGGAAATCTTATTTCTTGCACCAACTATTACAAAATAACCTTCTTTAACAAATGCTTCTGTTAAGGAAAGTCCTATACCTTTGTTTCCACCAGTAATAATTGCTGTTTTCTTAAATATCATTTAAAATATATTATATTGTCATGGAAGAAAAGCCACCATCAATTGCAATTTCTGTTCCGGTAACAAAGCTTGAAGAATCTGATGCTAGCCATAAAATTGCTCCTATAAGTTCATTTGGATTTCCATAACGACTCATTGGTGTATGGTTCAATATTGATTTTTTTCTTTTTGGAGTAATAAAATTCTTTTTGTTCCATTCAGTTGGAAAAAAACCAGGTCTTATAGCATTAACTCTAACTCCTTCTTTGCCCCACTCTCTTCCTAAATTTTGGGTTAAGTTTTTTATTCCTGCTTTAGATGCCGAATAGGCAAAAGCTTTTGATAATGGTGGGCCAGCTGAAGCAGAAGAAATATTAATGATCGAACCTTTTTGATTTTTTACCATATGTTTGCCAAAAATTTGACAGCCGAGAAAAGTTGCTGTCAATTGGGAGGATATAACTGAATTCCATTCATTTAATTCAATATCAAAAAATGATTTAGGACTATTGATTCCCGCTCCATTGATCAGAATATCTACTTTATTAAATCTTTTAATTATTTTAGTTAATGCCTTAATATGATCTTGTTTTTTTTCAGCATTAATTTTTTGACAAATTACTTTATTGTATCCATTAGATTTTAATTCTCTTTGAATTTTTTCTATTTTATGAATCCTTATATCTAATAAAGCAACTGAACATCCATTATAGGCTAATCCTCGAGCCATTTCGCTACATAAATGACCTCCTGCTCCAATTATAACCGCTGTTTTATTATTTAATTGAAATAAATTATTTATTTTTTGTTTATTCATTAATTTAATCATTTAATATCAAAGAGACAATAAATCTTCAAATTTATTATTTACTATCCATGAAAAATATCAAAGTTTGTTTTATATTCTTTTAAAATTAAGGGTCTGCAAAAAAGAATTTTTGATTTAATGATTATAAAATCAACATCTTTGTTATTAAATTCAAAGATAAAAGTATTGAAAATTTTAATATAATTACTTTTAGAGACTACAATTTTTTTTAATTTATCAAAACATTCTATATTTATTTTTATTTTAGAATTTGTAGGATTATTAATTATAATTTTAAAATTTTTGGTATCATTAAAAGTAACTTGAGGACAATAAAATTGAGTAAAAAAAGATTTTGAAATAATAGATTTTATTTTATTTTTTTTGTTTAAATAACATGCATTGTAGTTACCATGCATAAAATTCCAGATGCCATTATTTTTTTTGTAACCTACATAACCTCTTTCAGCAACAAAAGAGCCGTGCGAGGATAAATTATTTATTTTTGAAAATTTATGAAAAACAAAAAAAGATCCATATCCTTTGATATTTAATTTTGAAAATACGATCTCCTTAGTTTCATATGGAGATAATACGATTTCAAATTTTTTTAAAATATTGCCACTTTCATTATAAATTATAAATATTACATTATCGTTTTGAGGTGTTTTAGGTAAAATATGAGAAGATATATTAGTAAGCATAAACTTAGTATCGAAATTTTTATTTGATGACCAGTAAAAAAAATCACTAACACAAGCTTCATTATATAAAGGCCGATATGTATCAACTGGCTTAATATTAAATAAATTTCTCAAATATAATGAATATTTATTTCTAAAGACTGTGGTTTTAATTGAATTATTATTCATTTTAATCAAGCCAAAAATTTTTCTTTTCTTTTTGAAAAAAAATTCTATTTCCATGAATAGTGTATTCCGTTGGGGGATGCGTATGTTCTAATGAAAGCGATGTATTTGTATCATTTTTTGAAAAGTAAATTGGAACCCCACCCTTATCTTTAGAAGTAAAAATATACATCTTCTCATTTAAATTAGTAATTATATTTTTTAAATTTAAAATATTGATAGTATTAGTATAAAAATTATCAGTGTATATAATTTCTTTATTTTTATTTAAAACGTTTATTTTAAATTTAATTTTACCAGGATTTGAATTTAAATTAACTAAATAAAAATAAGTATTAATGTTTTTTTCTAATTGCACCATGGGAGAACAACTAACAAGTGAAAGATTTTTTTCAGTTAAAGAACTCGGAATTTCTCCTTGATATGAACAAGCAGTTGATTTACTTTTTAATTTAATGTTAGCCCTCCAAGCTGGTATCGAATTCATATAATTTTCATTAATTAATTTTGAAGAATCTGTAATTTTATCTTTATTTAATGAAATAAAAACTGATTTATTTTGAAAATCTATAGGAAGTTCATCTTTATTAATAGTTAAGTAATCATTTTTTTTAATAGTTTTAAAATAATGAAATTTCCACTTTATTCCATCAGAATAAAAAACATGAACATTTACATTATATAGTTTTTCTTTACTCCATGTTTTTGATGGAGGTTTGTTAAATAAATCTATTGAAGATCTAAGTTCATTATCTGGATGATCTAAAAAAAAGAAATAATTCATTGTTATATTTAATTATGTTTTTTTGATAATTGCTATATGTTTTCTAATAAAGGGATTTGCAGAAAAAATGTTACTAACTCTTTTTAAAATATAGCTTACTTGAATAATTTTTTCATTTTGTAAATAATTTAAAATATGGTGTGTTTCACTTCTATTAAAATAAATATCATCACATAATAAATAGCCATTTTCATTTAATAGGTTAAATGCATTGCAAATATCCCATGCTAATGCTGGATAATTATGATCTCCATCTACCCAAATTAAATCAAAATTTTTTAGATTATACTTTGGTAGATTAAAACTATTATCTTGAATAAATTTAATTCTACTATCCTGAATATTTAGATTTCTTTTAGTTATTAAATCACTTTTTATATTTTTATTCGAACGATTATAAGTTTTATTATAAATATTAGAATTATCATTAAGATCTAATGTGATAATTTCTGATTCTGGAAATATTTTTGATAGAAGAAATGAAGTAAAGCCATCATAAGTACCAATCTCTAATATTCTTTTTGGTTTTTTCTTAATTGAACAAAATGCTATTAAATGTTGGCTAATCATAGATACTTTAGAGTCATCAAAGTTATCCAATTCATTCTTAATCAAAATTTTATTTAAAGATTTTAAAGAATCATTATAATTCCAGCCTAAATTATTGAAAATCTGAATTTGTTCTTCTAAAAATTTATTTTTATTATAAAATTTTGAATAAAATGTATTAATAATCATCTTAATAAAGAAAATGTAATTTTTAATTTTAAAGAATCTTAATATTTTCAATATTTTTCTTTTATTAGGTTAAATAAAACTATTTAATATTTTTTATTAATTTTGACATTTTTTCTGACCAATTCCATAAAGAAAATAAATCAGAACCAAGAAAACAAAAATTATAACCCATGTTAAAATTTTTTTCCAAATTCTCAGAGTCCGGATTGGCAATTTGAGTGCCGCAACTAATTCCTTTATTTTGACATGCATCTATTACCCTTTTTGATGCATCTATAACTAGTTTATGTGAAGTTTGACCTGGTATTTTTAAAGATCCTGATAAATCATAAGGTCCTATCATAACACCATCGATATTCTCATTATTTAAAATTTTATCAATATTATTAACTGCATTAATACTTTCTATTTGAATTATTATTATGGATTGATCATTCCAATTACTAAAATAATCCATAGAATTAAAACCATAATTTTGAGCTCTATTTAATCCGTATGATCTTTTACCCAGGGGCGGATATTTAATTAAATCTATTATATTTTGTACTTCTTTTTCATTCTCAACTGTTGGTAATATTAAACCATCTGCTCCAGAATCCAATATTGGTTTAAACCAATCATTAGAATGTGAAACTGGCCTGGGTAAACAAGGAAGATTTCCTGCTTGGCTTGATGAGATTATTCTTTGAGCTTCATTTAAAGAAATAGTAGAGTGTTCCATGTCTATTGCTAAAAAATCAAAATTAGCATTTGTAAAAATTTCTGTAATTGAAGGATGTCCAAAAGAAACCCAACCGCCAAATAAATTATCTCTATTAAGAAATTTCTTTTTTAAATCTATCCTATTTTTTATAACATTTTGCATTATTATGATCTGGATAAGAATACCAATCTATGTTTGTGTTTGCCATCATAATTTACATAAAATGGTGCTTTTGACATATATGTTCTTTGATTCCAATTTGGGCAAGTTTCATCAAAAACAATTTTATCATTTTTTTTCCAAGGATAATCATCAAAAATTAACTCTTCTCCATCAAACAAAGTTTTTTTAACCCTATTACAACAATAAAAAAGAATTTTATCTTTATATTTTGATTTTCTAATATAATTAAAATATTTATCAATTATATTATAATTCATTTCTTGCATAGAATGAATATTCATAACAAAATTGAAATTACATTGCTCTAATAAATGAAATTTTTTAGCTTCTAAGGCAATAATTTGGAATTCATTTGCACCTAATGATTTTTTTTCAATATTTTGTAAATCATCAGAATTTTGTACTAAATTAACACAATTATTAAATTTATTTTCGCCAAAAACTTTTTTTAGATATATTAAATCAATTAATAAAACTTTAGAAAGATTTACTAAATAAATTTTTTTTGTTATATTAAGTTTAATCAACAAGCTTGCCATATAACCAAAGCCATCTCCAATAATGCAAACAACTGGTTCAGTTTTAATAATATTTTTTAGTTCACAATTATTTTTTTGATTTAGATATGACAAAAATAATGTTTGTCTAAGACAATTAATATCATATGATCTATTTTGTTTTAAAGCAATTCTTCTAGAAATTAGATCATATTGTTTAAAATTTTTATATGTATGACCTTGTTTTCTAAAAGGTGATTGAAATAAAAAGTGTAGAAAATTTTGTATTCCATAAAATCTTCTTGATGCATCTCCAAAGCCACTAAAACCAGATATTATATTTTTATCGTATTTAATATTCTTATTTAAATATTTCCAATGAGAACTTTCATGATGATCAAACTTGTCTATTTCTTTTGCTAAAATAGAAATTGCTTTATTTCCACTGTACACTACTTTAATTTTTCAATAATTGTTTTATTGCTGGGTGAAGATGTAATAATCCTAATAACTCGTTTTGGTCGTCAACCACTGGCAAATCCCAGATTTGTTTACTTCCCATAATTTCGATACACTCTTCAAGTGTATTCTTATCTTGAATTATTATTGGCTCTTTATTTGAATGAATTAGTGCGTCGTCAACTAATAATGCGGAAAATGGTTTTTGAACTTTTAATATTTTTCTTCTAATATCTCCATCAGTTAGTACTCCAATTAATTTTTTATTATCATCAACTATACAAACAATACCAAGTTTGAATTTGTTCATTTCTTCAAGAGCTTCTTTTAAAATAATATTTTGATTAATTATAGGAAATTCTTTTAACCCTAACATAATTTCTTTTATTTTTATTTTTTTATTAATCATTATGAATATTATCTTCTCCTAAATCTTTTAAAATTTCTAAACGCAAATTATGGAATTTTTTAGCCTGAATTAATATTGTTTCTAAGTATTTTATATTTAAAACAGTATTTGAATCAGAAAGAGCATTTTTAGGATCATCATGAACTTCCATAAATAAAGCATTGATTCCACATGCAATTGCTGATCTTACTAAACTAGGTATGTATTCCCTTTGGCCTCCAGAAATATTACCCATAGAAGTTGGAAGTTGTACAGAGTGAGTTGCATCAAAACAAACAGGATATCCTGTTTCAGACATAATAGGAAAACATCTCATATCATTCACTAACATATTGTAACCAAAAAATGTTCCCCTATCTGTTAAAAGTATTTGAAAATTATTAAATGATTCAATTTTTTTCACTGAATTTTTCATATTCCAGGGACTCATAAACTGTCCTTTTTTTAAGAGTATAGGTCTTCCAGTATTTGCGGCTGCTTTAAGTATAGAGGTTTGTCTACATAGATAAGCAGGGATTTGAACCATATCGCAAATCTCGCCTGTTTTTTTTGCATGAGAAACTTCTGAAAAATCTGAAATTACTGGAATATTTAATTCATCTCGAATTTCAGATAGTATATTTAATCCTTCATCAATACCTACTCCATGAAAACTTTCTGGAGAAGATCTGCAATCTTTATCATAGCAGGATTTAAAAATAAATTTTATCCCAACATTATTACAAATTCTTTTTATTTCTTTTGCCATCATTAAAGAATGGTTTTTACTTTCGATGGCACAGGGTCCTCCAATAAAAATCAAAGGTAAATTTTCACCAATTTGTAATTTTTCCACATTCCCATAACCTATTTCAATATATTTTTTTTTCATTTACTTATTTCATTTATTTTTTTTATTTTTTTTGCTGGGTTACCTGCATATAATGTATTAGATTCACAATTTTTTGTAACTACACTTCCAGCCGCTATTGCAGCACCATTGCCAATTTCTACTCCTTTTAATATTATTGAATTCATTCCAATCCAAACATTTTCCCCTATAGATATTTTACTACTTTTTCCTTCATTCTTCCATCTATCTTCTAATGGCCATAAATTATGAGCATCATGATCAACAATAATCGTATTTGGTGCAATCATCGTATTTCTACCTATAGAAATTTTTTCTTTACTAACTATCGTAGTTCCATTTAATCCAACATGTTCATCTATAAAGATTTCTCCTTTTCCTATAACATTTAAATTGCAAGGTGAATATAATGTAATGGTTGATCTTCTTCTATCTGACACCGCATGAAAGTTTTTTTTGATTTCAATTTTACCACTACCATGTATTAATATTCTTATTATGCCCCATACATTGTATGGTTTAGTTATAATAAATTTTGAACCATAGATTAACTTATTAAATGAAATATTAATTTGGCCAATTAGTTTAGTAAATTTTATATATATAAAAAATTTGATATCATATTTATTTCGAAAATTAATTATTTTATTTATAATATTCATTTAAGGTTTAAAAGTTTCTTTTATCCAATCTTCCAATGATTTTAAATTATTAATTAGTTTAATATTATGTAATGCTTCATCATTATCATAAATTAAACCAGATGGATCAAAATAAATTGAAGGAATATTTAATTTATTAGCTATATGTGCAGTTGAAGTAAATGGAATTGATATAACTGCTCTAGATTTTTTTATCATATCATAAGCACTAACTTCACTATCTACGAATTCAATTTGATTATTTTTTTCCATAATTTTAATGAAATTTCTGTAATAAGGATGAGCTAATGAACCAATATTTCTTTTTCTTTTTATGTAAATTTTTATATCAAATTTGGTCAATGAAAGAATAACTTTTAAAAAATTAATAATATTATCAAATTTATAATAGTCGTGATATTTTTCAGGTATAGTTTTATAAAATATATCCCTAGTAGGCTGAACATCAAAAACTGAAAGATTTTTTAATGATTTTTCTTTATCAAACTTTTTCCCATTTTCAAAAGGTATATAACCTTTTATTTCAATATTAGTTTTTAAATCAATATTTTTTTCAAAATATTTTTTATCATATAAATCCCAAACATATAAATATGGCCAAGTTGATTCTTTTATATAATAATGGGGTAAAGGATTTTCTATATTTTTCAATTTTAATTCTCTTAAATTAGTGGAATAAAAAGCCATTATTATTTTAGATTTTTTTTCTGCTTCATATGTCCACATAGGTCTATAGGTAAAATTTGAATTATTAAAAAAGTATTTTGAAGGAATATTACTTGAATTTTGAAATCTTATCATAGAAGCATTAACGGATTCATAAAATAATAATGGGTGCCACCATTTCCCTGAAAATATATCTATTAAGCAAATAAATGAAGCTTTTAAAAACCAAAACGAAAATTTTATTAATCCTTTAAATTCATTTAAATATTGGATTTTTTTCTTATATGAAATAATATTATTTTCTAAATAAATATTTTTAGAATATTTTAAGTTGTGACAAATATAATTATTTTGTGTTTTAATGTTATCATCTATGTACCAATTTATTATATTTGGATTTAATCTATTATCCTTAGGCAAACAATTCAAAGTTAAACTATTAAAATATACATAATTTTTTTTACTATTTAAGTTAGGTTTAATAAAACAAAAGAAAATACTAAAAAAAATATTTTTTAATCCAACTACTAATCCAATAAAATAAAAAAAAGTAATAAAAAGATACCAATAAATGTCTGAAAAGAAATCATTAAATTTAATTCCATAATCTTTTAAAAAATTACGATAAATTCTAGGTAATGGATAAATTATTTTAGATTTATTTTTTCCAAAAAAATATAAGATTTCATTATTTAATGCAGGGTAATATGCTTTTCTAACATAAATTATTTTCAAAAAATAATGTTTGCAAATTAATTTTGCAAAATTTAATCCATTATTAAATATAATGGGAGAGTAATAATTATCAACTTCACTAAAAACTTTATTTCTAAACTCTTTTTCAATTACAGTTAAATTTTTAATATTTTTATTTTTTAAAAATTCTTTATTAAAAATTTTACTGTAACCTCTTGAAATTACACGTAATTTTCTTTGTCTAAATTTTATTATTAAGGGTGATATAAATGGAATAGTTTTATTAAAATAAATCCATCCATACCAATTAATTTGTTTACCTATATCTTTCATTTTTATAAATGATCTGAATTTAAAAAAGAGAAATAATTAAAATTAAAATGACTTTTAGGGAAATTAGAAAAATCTATTATTTGAAGTAATTTCATAGTTAATTTTTGATCAATTTTATTTTTTTTAATTTTTGTCAAATCATTATTATTCAACTTAACTTTTGAATATTTGACTAGTTTATGAGTATTAATTATTTTGAGCATATGTCCTCCATATGGACATTGTCTAAATTTAAATGTAAAATCTATTTTATCAATATTTTTTAAAATAGGATGATTTTGAATCATATCTAATTCAATGGTTTGATAATTTAACTTTATTGTTCTTAATAATATATTTAAATCTGTTATAGGTAATATTCCTATTTCATAAATATGGTTGTTATTTCTAATTATATAACCATAAAATTTCTTATCTTTTATTAAGACTTCGATTTTATTTTTTTCTAAATTATTTTTGTTAAATAAATATTTCCAAAAAGAATATTCTCTATAAAATATGCCATTGCACTTTAAATAAGTATATTCGTAACTTTTTTTAATTTTTTTTAAATCAGAAACTTTAGCCTTTTTAATAAGATATTTTTTATTTGAAAAATTTAATAAATCAGATGATTTAAAATTTAGAGAAGTGTAGTGAGAAATACCATAAATTCCATATTTATTATAATAGTGGTTAAGAAAATTTCTAGCAAATAATATCGCTAAATCATATTTATTTCTTTTGCAATATTCAAGAACGTAATTAATCAATATCTTTGAAAGTCCTTTTGATCTATATTTTTTATCAATACAAATACTACTCAATCCCGAGATATTAAATATTTTATTATTTAATTTTAATTTTCTTGGTATGATTCTTGTTAATCCAATTACATCATTTTTATTTTTAATAATTATTAAATTTTTTAATTTTATATTAGAATCAATTTTCCATAAATCAATTTTGTTTTTATAATTTATTTTTTTATTGTTTTTTTTAAAAACTTTAAATGCAAGTTTCAAAGATTTTTCGATTTCAATTTTATTTGTTGCTGGGCCTATATATGTGATCATGTTAATAAAATTTTTCTTATTTTTTTTAAAATTATAATTGGAATATCTTGATGAATTGAAATTAAAAAAACTTTAATTAATTTATTATTATTTATTAAAAAATGCCTCTCACCAAAGCGCATTCCTAGTTTTTTTAAATAGTTAATATTTTTTTTTGTTAATTTTGATGGAATTACACAAGGTATTCTTGTTTTTTCAACTTTTGCCCATTTTGGTATTAAATCTTTAAATATTTCAAATCTTTTTAATCTTTGTTTTGTTATTTCATCCCAATTTTTTAAGTCTAAAAATAATTGTTTTAGAGCCCATTTAGGAACGGGTCCTCCTAAAATTTCAATTTTATACCACAAAGGAGCTAAGAAGTTAAATTTTGTGGAAATTAATTTTATAAACCAAGATAGATTTGTATAACTATTTCTATTATCACGTATTTTTATAATTTTTTCATAATCTCTTTTGTTTTTGCACCATAATATTGCCCCTCCAAAAGAACCTAAAATTTTATTTAAAGACCAAATTTCATAATTACCACCTGCTAGAAATAATTTACCATTTTTTTTAACTAAACTATCAACTGAATCCTCAATTATTAATCCTTTATAAGAATTAAAATTTATATAACCATATTGATGATAAATAATATTAATTGATGATTTCAATTTTGATTTTGAAAATGATGGAATTCCTACCTTTAAAACTGCATCTTTTACGCATTGAGAGGCATAAGGAAAGATTTTAACTTTTTCATTTTTTTTTATTTTTAGATTAATTAATATTAAAGTTATGCCTACTCTGCCACTTGAAATTAAGATAGGATAGCCTCTATTATTAAACCTTTTTTTAATATTTTTTTCTAAATAATTAGATGTATAAGATGTTGTAGAAATAATATTATATAAATTTAATTTACCTTTAGGCCAAAGATGATAAATAGTATTCATTTAAATTTTATAATAAATTCATATTTTGGTACTATATGTGATGAGAATCCTTTTTTAAAATATGAAATTGAAATTTCTTTTTCATTAGGTTTAGGATCATAAAATTCAAAATAATCAGGACCAATATTATACCAAATTATTAATTTCTTTTTCATAATTTCGATAGCTTTTGCTTGAACGGTGTGTCCTAAAGGTTTATCAAATAAGTTTCTACTATATACACCCACCCTATAAGAACATTCATATTTAGAAAAGTTAAAAAATCCACCTCCAACAATTTTATTTTTATCATCTTCTAAATAAACTAAAAATGCTTCTTTTACTTGAATCTGCTTTTTAAGAATGTCCCAAGTTTTATTTGAGCGTGTTTTTTTACCACTAACTTTAAAATGAAGATTTATGAACTCTTCCCATTTACTTTTATCAAGATTTTCCATTACTTTTACATTCCAAATTTTATAACCTTTATTAATGAGAGATTTACTACTTTTTCTAAAATTGCGTTTTATAGATTTTAAATCATCAATTAAATTTAACATCAAATCATATTTTACATTTAATAGAGGGTTATTTCTAATTATATTTTGATGCCAAATAGAAATATCTATTTCATTTTTAAATGAATCAATTATTCTAATTGTTTTGATTTTTAGTTTATTTGATATTTTTTTAACTAAATCATAACATAAATTATTAACTTCCTTTTTATTTTTCAAAGATAATAATTTTGACACTAAAGGAGAATAAATTGTATTGTCATAAGTAATAAGTTCATAATTTCTCCCTTTTTTAGTCATCAAAATAGGCCAAACTATAAATACATCATCATATTTTTTAATTATTATTGAACAATCAATACATTCATCGTTAAATAATGATTGATATTCATATTCATATTCAAGTGAGTAAAATAAATAATTACATGGAACGTAATTCATTTTATCGAGGGCTTCATTCCATTTTAATTTATTTTTATTTCTAAATTCAACTTTTAAACCCTCAGATTTAAAATGATCTTTAATTATTTCTAAAATTTTTTCTTTTTTCATAATTTATTTTTTTTTAAATAAAGAGCTTCAGCAATGTTCCAATCTAGTTCATCATCTATATCTATGGATCTATCTTTGGGTATTTCATATCCAATAAATTGATTTTTAAATATTTTATTTTTTATTACATTATCAAAATTATAGATAACAAAAGAACCATTGTCATGATAACTTTTTTTAATTTTTTTTGAGTCCAAATCTATAAATTTTGTAAAATTAGGTACTAAGGATTTATTTTTATTCAACTTATAGGACCATTGTATGGGAACATTGTATTCTGAAATAGATAGTAATATTTTATTTGAATTATTTTTCTTGTATATTTTTGAAGCTTTAATTAAATCTTTATAATTTATTAGAGGTGAACAAGGCATTATTAGCCAAACTTCATCAAATTTATAACCTAAGTTTTTATATTTATTGGCTACAAATTTTAAAACTTCAATTAAACCTGCATTATCATTTGCAAGATTTTTTGGTCTCAAAAAATCAATATTAATTTTATTTTTTTCAGATATTTTTTTTATTTCTAAACTATCTGTAGAAACATGAATTTTAGAAAATAAATTACTTTTCAATGCTGTTTCTATACTATAACTAATAATGGGCTTTCCAAGAAATTGTTTTATATTTTTTTTCTTTATTCTCTTAGACCCTCCTCTGGCAGGTATTATAGCTAGTCTTCTTGTTTTCATATTATTTCCAATTAAAAGGATTGATTAGAGCTTTATCTTTAGAATAAATATCTTCTGGTGCACTTACTTTAATTTTTTTTAAGTCTAAAACATCAATTAATTGTTTGTGATTATCGTATCCAATAATTATTTTATCTATATCTGAAAATGATAAAACATAGTTCAAACACGCTTGTATTTTTGATAATTTTTTTTCTTTGAGCCAGTTGTCATAAATTTTCCAAATTTTATTCCATTTTTTAAATTTTTTCGATCTTGTTTTTGAATCCATTAATAATACACCTTGTAAAAATATTGATCTTATATGAATTTCAATTTTTTTATTTTTTAAAAAATTTATCATATCATTTTTTAAAAGTCTTCTATCAATTAAATTAAATGGAGTTTGAACAACGTCTATCTTATACTTGCCTAAAAATTTATAAATGTCATTAATTTCATAAAGTGACAATCCTATTTTATTAATAATTTTATTTTTTTTTAAATGTAAAAGATTTTCATATAATTTTTTACCATTTTTAGTTAATAGGTCATTCGGATTATGTAAAAGGAGTGTGTTGATTGATTTTGCTTTCAATTCTTTTAAAGATTTGCGAATTTTATTATCTGTCCACCTATTTAAATCATCGCAATTTGAAGGAATTGGAGGAAGTTTAGTTGTAATTTTCAATTTATTTTTAACTAGATTACCTATATATTTCTGACTATCGCCATAAACCATTGCAGTATCTAAATGTCGAATATTTCTTTTAATTGCTAAATTAAGTATTTTTTTAGTTTCAATTAAAGATATCTTTTTAAATTGATTTTTAATCCCATAATTATTTCCAAAATTTGCTGTTCCAATAGCAAATTTACTTACATACTTTGAGTTTAATGTCATAAAATGATAATAATAATAATTTTAAACTAGTAATCTGAAATATTTTTTTTAAGAAAATCATACCCACACTTAGTATTATTTCTCTCAAATTCATTTATTGGAGGAATTGAGCAAAATCCTAGAAGTTGTTTTTGCATATTTGAACAACTTTTATAAATATCATTATCAATTGATCTAATAATATCCATAGATGGCATCACCCACCACATTCCCATAGTAGCAATAATAGACCATCTTGATTTATTTGATAAATTTTTATGAGTACCATGCCATAGTCTGCTATCCCACATAACTAAATCACCTGCATTAGCATTTATTTCATAAAGTTCTTTGGTTGATCTGTCTGAATATTGACCTGATCTATGTGATCCCGGTACAACAACAGTACATCCATTACTTTTAGAACTACTTTCTAAAACAAAAGAAAGTTGCATCATAAAAGTTCTTTCACCTGGAAAGGGAATGTTAGAATCAATATGTAAATCTAATTTTTCACCACTAGATCTAGCATTATAATATTTAAGAGTATAATTGGGAACATTGTGCGGTAAAAATCTATAGTATGGATCATTTAATTTTTTCATACATATTTTTGTTACTGTTTCATCCGATAATAGATCAATATAAGATTTATTCTTTTTAAATAAGCTGTAAACAATTTTATCTTTTTTATTTCTGTTTGGGGTACCTTTATAAATTAATTTTTTATTTTTATTTATAGTGTTATATAATTGATTAATATCATTTAAAAAATAATTAACACTTTTTTTTGTTAAAAAATTATTTATTTTAACATAACCGTAAAGATCTAAATCTGATAAATATTTATTTATCTCTGATTTTGTAACTTTTCTTGTAAATTTTTTGATTTTGTTTTTTTTCTTCACTTTTTTTTATCTAAACTTTTTTTTAGTTTATTTAAGTGGACTATATGATTCTTAGATAATAATGTTGTATCTTTTAGATATGCTTTATCGCACACAATTTTTTTTGTATCCCATTTTAAAGTGTCTAAACAAAAAAACCATAAGTCTTCTTGAATTTCAATTTGCTCTAGTCGACCAAGCATAGTTTGATTGATTTTATTTTTTGGAATTATTGTAACTCCACATTCATCACAAATTGCTATTGATCCATCATATTCTTTTCTCATTTTTTTTTCTCTTAATAAAGGATAGGGTTTTGATTTTTTATTATAACAACCTAATGGAGTTACCCCTTCACACCAAATAGAAAAATTTTCTCTTTTAAGATATGCGGCATCTCTTACTTTTCCTTGCACAACTATTGCTGAAGCTGATTTATATAAAAGGAGAAATTTTGCTATTAACCCGCCAAAAATTGCATGATTTTTGCAGTTATGAGAAAAAATTAAAACTATTTCTCCTTCTTTTGTATTCTTTATTTGCTCGTGGACAGTATAGTTAGATTTATTAGCAGCAAATACGCACCTTACTTCACCTACACAATATTGATCTTGAATAGTATTTAATTGATTTACATTCCTAAAAACACCCTTTTTTCCAAGAGCATCTGCGACTTCTGTTGAAGAAATTCTATTTTTTTTACAAAAGTCAATAATTTTATTTTTAATATTCATAATTAACGATAAATTTGAATTGTAAATTCATACAATGGATAATCATGATACAAATTAATATTTTTTGAAATTTTTTTAGCCCAGGAAAATACCCGTTCTGGATAATAGTGTTTATTTTTTTTTGTTTCATAATCAGCATATTTTGATAAAAAATTTAAAGCAATGCATTCATTTGAAATATCAAACATTTTTTTCATTGTTTTAAAAGTATAATCTTCAATTCCTACAAAATTTAATGATAAAGAACCCGATAAGACACTAATATCAATATTTTTTTCTTTAACTTTAAAAATATCAGAATTTATAAATTTTCTATTTTTTTTATTTCTATTTTTTTTACAATAATTAACTAATTTTTTTGATATATCGATACCTATATAATTATAGTTTTTTGATCTAGAGTCTAAAAATTTTACCATATCTCCAAGGCCACATCCAACGTCAAGAATTTTTTTATTATTAATTCTTAAAGATCTGAATAAATTTTTAAATCTTAAATTTTGGCTTTTTTTTGAGCTCCATCCAACAGTTTTAAGATTATTTCCATATTCGTCAAATCTAGAGTCATAAAACTTTGCAATTTTTTTAATTTTATTGTTATTCATTTACAAATTCATTACCAGTTAAAAAATTTTTTAGCATTAGAATAAAAAATTTTATCTATATCTTTTTCACTTACATTTTGTTTAATCATAAATGATTTTGTTAGATTTAGAGTATCTTTAATATTTCTATCAGGATAATCAGAGCCATACATAATTTTATCAAATTTCATACTTTTCATAGCATAAATGATGTCCTTAGATACATTGCTTTCTAAATAATATAATAATGAATATGATATATCCATAAAGATATTTTCAAACCTTTTAGCAACCATCATAAAATCTATAACATAATGACCTCCACAGTGAGCCCATATAAACTTTGTTTTTTTATTTTGAATTGCTAATTCAGCATATTGTTTTACCGAAAACCCTCTAGACAAACTATATCCATCTGGAAAAGTATCGATTAAAACAGGGATATCTAAATCTCCAGCTAGACTAACTAATTTATTAGTTTCTTTACTATTAATATCAAAATTTTGTAAGCGCGGATGAAGCTTTAATCCAATAAACTTTAAATCTTTAATTGAGTATTCTAAATCATTTAATGATTTTGTGTTATTCGGATTAATGTTGACAAACCCACTTAGTTTTCGATTTTTTAAAATCGAATTAATAAAAACTTCCTTAGACCATCTTTGATTTTCTAAATGTATAACTATAGCTTTTTCAATATTTGAATTCTCAAGTTGTTTAGATAATTCATTTAGTGCTAAATCTGGTGAACCTTGTATTCTATCATCTAAATGTAAATGAGTATCAATAATCATAATGAAATATCAAATTTTATAAGTCTAGTTGCTTTAGATGCATTCATAATCATTTTTTTATAATCATTATGATAACTAATCAAGCACCCTAATCTATCTCCATCACTTTTAGCCTTTTTGACATTATCTCCTATTTTAACAAAAGATTCTGCTATAATAGATGTTAATTTATTTGCCTGCTCAATACCTTTTATCGAGTTTATCTTTCCTTTCTTTGCTGGAAAATATCTAATTATTCCTCTAGTTTTCTTAATTTTATGAATTTTAATTTTGTGACCTATTGCTTGTAAAATACTAATTTTTGGTAAGTTTATACCAGAAAGCAAAGGGACATATTTATCATATACGTTAAATCCACCTCCTCTTCCTGCAAATTCAAGAAGAAAAATATCTTTATTTTTATTAATCACTATTTCCAAATGTCCTGGGCCATTATTATATTGAAGAGCATTTATAGCTTTTCTAGTAATTTTATTTATTTTACTAACAAGTAAAGGTGATAAATTTGGAGTAAAATATTCATTAGCTACGGTTAAATTTGTATGTCTAATTTTTTTCTTTTCAGAAATTGATAAAATTTTAACAATTTTATTTATTACAAAAATTTCTATTGCAAATTCTTTGCCATATAGAAAATTCTCAATAATTATTTTAGAATTATTTGAATAATTAAATGCATTAATTAATGATTTTTTTATGTTATAATTATTAGATATTTTAGTAACTCCTCTACTTCCAGATGAATCAGAAGGTTTTATAATAAATGGTTTTTTTAAACTCTTAGCATAAATTAAAGATTCATTAATATTTGAAAAATAATTCCATTCTTTTGTAATTGGTAAAAAATTTTTATTCCAAGCTTTTTTTTGTTCAATTTTATTTATCAAATTATCATATAAATTATTTTTACATGGTAAATTCATTCGATTTCTAATTATATTTACTGAATTCATACCGACTTCAGAACAAAAGCATATAACTCCTGAAATTTTTATTTTATTTTCATGAATTTTTTTTAATATAAATTCAATATTATTAATATCACATTGGTAACAAATATCTGAATATTTAAAACCTTCTGCTTTTTTATTTTGATCAAATGAAATAACATTTAATCCTAACTTTTTAGCTTCTTTAATGCCATTTGTTTGCCATTTACCCGCAGTAATACTTAATAGCCATTTATTATTATTCATAAAGCTTTGTTAATTATTTTAAATATTCTTGATGCACCATATCCATCAATAATTGATTTTTTTCTTTTAAAAAAATTTTTAAACTTTTTTTCTGTTGGAAATTTATTAATTTTTTTTCCAAAACCAAATATCATTTTATTTCTATAAAAAAATTTTGCTATTTTAATTTCATTATTTGACTGCGGTAAAACATATGTTGGTTTTTTTAAAAATATTGATTCAAATAAACTATTCCCTCCATTTGTTATAATCAAATCATTTTTTATCATTAATTGATTTAAATTTTTAGGATTGCATAATACATTAATGTTTTTTGAAACTAATTTATTTTTAACCAAAGGTCCTTCTATTAAAGTAACTTTAAAACCACAATTATTAAGATATTTAGAAGCTTTTTTACCTAATCCTAGTATGTCTCCTCCACCTATCATTATTAAAACTTTATTCATTATATTCTTATTATTTTTAATATTTCTATATTTTTTATTTTTTTTGATATTGATAATTTTTTTATCAATTATTACATAATTTAATCCTATATAACTTTTTATTTTTGCCTTAACTTTTTTATGAGGATAAATTGCAATATTTATGTCAGGTATAAATTTACCAAACCAATCAAGTGTAATTATTTTTTTCTTTTCTTTTCTTAATTTTTTTAATAATTTTTCATTAGAATTATTAATCGGTCCATCAAAAAAAACAAGTTGAGCAATTTTTTTATTATGTTCTAATGGTAAAAATTTTTTAGCAAAGTTAGATAATGGTAATATATTAGTTTTATAATTTTTTTTCTTTAAAAAGTAATATAAAACTAGAGATCTCCTAATATGGCCATATCCTATATTTGTCCCTCCATCACAATAAATAGATATATTCTTATTTTTTTTCAAATTTTATTTATCTTTTAATTTTTTTAGAGAAATTCTATCTCCAATATCTAAATCTTTTATAGAAATTTTTCCAATGATTTTTTCATAATGTTTAGGTGCTAAGCTGTAGGATGGTCTTATAATTTTTACATTATATTGTGTTATTTTTTCACCCTTTTTAATTTTTCTAGAAACATAAATTGATCTCATACCTTTTAAATTTTTACTCGCACTTTTGGTTATTTTATATGAAATTTTCCCAAGTGCTAATTCTGCTGTTCTGATTTCTTTAACTAGAGAAGAAAACTTTTTAGGTCCAAGAGAGAAAAATGAATCAATACCATTAATATCATTATCTAATTTTATATGTTTTTCAATTAACGAACCACCGAGTGCTACTGATAAAATTGATGAAGTATTTTCAATAGTATGATCTGAGAGTCCAGATAAAACTTTAAATCTTTTTTTGATGTCACTTATTGTTATAATATTAGAATCTTTAATTGGCGAAGGGTACGATGTATTGCATTTTAATACAATTATTTTTTTGTTGTTATATTTTTTTAATGTATTGATTGCTAATTTCAAATCTTCTAAATTTGATAATCCTGAAGATAAAATTACTGGTTTTTTTGTTTTAGCTACCTTTTTTATTAAGGGTATGTGATTAATTTCTGGAGAAGCAATCTTATAAGCACCTACATTTAAACTTTCTAAAAAATCTACTGAATTTTCATCAAATGGACTTGAAAAATATTCCATATCTAATTTTTTTGCCTCTTTAAAAATTATTTTATGAAGCTCACGTGAAGTGTGCGCTTTATTATATAAATTCCATAAATTTTTATATTTACTCCAAGGTGAATTTTTTGGAATTTTAAAATCTTTTTTATTTGAATTTAATGTTATAGAATCTGCTGTATATGTTTGTATTTTTATTGCATTAGCCCCACTGTTTTTTGCTGCTTTAACAATTTTTTTAGCCTTATCAATACTTTGATTATGGTTAGCTGATATTTCTGCAACAATAAAACATGGGTGTCCAGTTCCTACAAAAGTTTTTCCTATTTTTAATTCCATTAATTTAATCTTTTAAAGTTATTATGACAAATAGGACCTTTGAGTAATTTTTTTATATCTCTTCCTTCTTCACAATCTTTAATTACCTTAAATATTTTATTTAATTCATCAAAATATTTATTTATTATTTTTTTATCATGAACTGTTGAAGCATAAAATAAGTTTGATGCAATAATTCCTTTTTTTTGCATCTCTTGTGAAAGATAGGTTTTGTAAGCTAAATGATTTTTAGAGTTAAATGAAAATGATTTGAGTGCAGGAATTCCATAAAAATTAATATCTAAAAAATTATCTTTTGCTATTTTTTTCCACCCTTTATAAATATAATTTCCTACCTTGGTTATCTTGATCCAAGACTTTTGTCTTTTCATTTCTTTTAATGTAGCTAGTGCTGCCACATATCCTATACGCTCAGTCCAAAATGTACTACTAATAAAACTATTTTGAGCGTTTTCCATAATTTCTTTTTTTCCAACAAGAGCTGAAATTGCATAACCATTTCCTAATGCTTTACTAAATAGAACAACATCAGGAATCACATTGTAGATATTAAATAAACCACCATATGTTTGTCTAAACCCAGAAGTACATTCATCAAATATTAAAACAATATTGTTATCTGTAGCCAACTTTCTAACTTTTTTTAAAAAATTATCTTTTGGAGGATAATTTCTATAAACTTCCATTTTAATTACACCAATATTTTTGGTTTTAATCAATTTTTTTAATGCATTTATATCGTTAAAATTAAAAGGGAATGTAGTGTCTAATAATTTTTTTGGGACACCTGATGGTCTTAAGCCAGGTAAAAGATGATTTGATAAAGCATTTTGTTCAGATAAATTTGCTGCAAGGTACCAATCATGCCATCCATGATATCCGCAAATAGCTATATTATCTTTACCAGAAGCTGCTCTTGCAATTCTAATTGCAATAGCATTAGCCTCACCACCAGTTCTGGCAAATTTTACCATACTTGCCCAGGGATTAATTTCTAACAATTTTTCTGCTAAAAATACTTCCTCTGGACAATTCAATGAACTCATTGTTCCATTATTTATTGATTTTTTAACTGCATTATCAATATTTGTATTACAATATCCTAAAGTGTTTGTTCCAACTCCAAAAAACATATCAATAAATTTTTTTCCATCTAAGGTCCAAACATTATACTTATTTGATTTTTTAAAATATGGATTCCATTGATCAGGTGCAAACATTTCGCTTCTTTTAGATAAAAGCATATTTCCACCTGGGATAATTTTTTTTGCTTTTTTCCATAAAAGCTGCCCGTTTTTTTGATTATATTTTTTTTTCATTAGTTCAAAATATTTTTAAGACAATTAATTACTTTATCCTGCTGCTCTCTAGATAAATCATAATATATAGGTAAACTTAAAGCTTCAGAATAATAATCCATAGAATTTGGATAATTAGACATATCAAAACCCAAATTTGAATAGTATGGATGCATTGGAACAGGAATATAATGTACTTGGGTACCTATTCCATACTCAAGTAGTTTGTTCATTAATTTCTCTCTAGAATTATTTTTTGTGAATTTAATTCTTATTATATATAAATGATGACTACTTATTTCTCTAAATTTGTTTTGAATAATTTTTATTTTTTTATTATTTTTTAATTTTGTGTCATAATATTTTGCAATATTTTTTCTTTTTTTTAAAAAATTATTTAATTTATTTAATTGAGATATGCCTAAAGCACATTGTATATCATTAAGCCTGTAATGAAAGCCAATGGATTGCATTTCGTAGTACCATGGATTAAATTTATTATTAGTAAAAGCATTTTTATTATTTTTAAAATTATCATCTAATTTATTAATTCCATGGCTTCTTAATCTTAAAAGAATTTTATATAAATTTTCATCATTAGTTGTTATCATTCCACCTTCACCAGTGGCTATAGCTTTTACAGGATGGAAAGAAAAAACCGTCATTGATGAATATATACAGCTACCAACTCTCTTTCCATTTTTATACTTTGATCCCAAAGCATGAGCTGCATCTTCAATTATTGTTGCATTTATTTTATCTGCAATTTTTTTGATTTCTTTCATTTCACAAGGCACACCTCCAAAATGTACTGGTGTAATAACCTTAATCTTATTATTTTTTTTGTTTACAATTTTTTTAAGCTCTTTAACTGAAATATTTATTGAATCTTTGTTAACATCAGCAAAAATTACTTTAGCACCATTAAATAAAGCTGCATTAGCTGTAGAAACAAAAGTAATTGGAGTAGTTATTAAATACTCATTTTTTTTTAAATTTACAGCTTTATATGCCAAATGAAGTCCTGCAGTACAGCTTGTTGTAGAAACAGCAAACTTAGCACCTACATATTTTGCTACTTTTTTTTCAAATTCTATAACTTTTGGTCCTTGAGTTAACCAACCATATTCCAAAATATTATTTACTGATTTGATATCATCAGAGTCGATATAATGTTTGCCATATGGAATGAAAGGTTTAAGAATTTTTACAAATTTTTTTCTTTGTTTTTTTAATTCTATTATATCTTGATCTAAATTATTTAACTTACAATTAATAGTTTTAAATAACTTTTTATTACTAAGACTCATTTCTTTAGGTCTTAAAATTAGTCTTTTTTTGTCTTTTAATGATATGCCCTTAATAAATTTAGTATCTAAATTAAATTTTTTTGCTAATCTCAATCCGAAGTTTAACTTCGATATTCTTTCATTTCCGCTAACATTAAATACTCCTTTAGCTTTTTTTAATATCAATAAATTAATAGTTTTAATTAAACTGCCAGTAAATATTGGTGTAAAATAAACATCTTTAAACAGGTAAATATTTTTTTTATTTTCAAGATTCTCAATTATAAAATCACTAAAAGATTTTCTATAATCAGTACCCCAACCAAAAAAATTCGTCCTGACGACTATTGATTGCGGGTATTCCTTTAGAACTTCTTTTTCTGCTATAGCTTTAGTTTTTGCATAAAGATTCAATGGATTGGCTTTATCAGTTTCTTTATACAAAGTTTTTTTTCCATTAAAAATATGATCAGTTGAAATATGAACCATTTGGATTTTTAAAATTTTACAGCATTTTGCTAAATTTTTTGCTATGTTGACATTTGCTTTTACTGCTTTAATTTCAGAGCTTTCACACTTCTCAACGTTAGTTAATCCAGCAGCATTAATTATTATATTAGGTGATATTTTTATTAATTCTTTAATTAAAACATTATAATTTTCCAAATTTAATTTTTTTGTTTTAATTCCTTTAATATTAAATTTTCTTTTATGATATGAAAGGACTAAATCATACTTATTTTGATTTGTAATTGCCAAATTTAAGCCAAGCAACCCTGATCCCCCGGATATTAAAACTTTCTTTTTCATATTTAAAATTAGATTTCTAAAATTTTCCGATTTGTTTTTTGTATTTTGATATCCAAGAGCTCAACTGTTTGATTGTCATTATATTGGGATTATTATCGGAGCTATAAACAAAATTATTAGCTACTTTTTTACCGTTCTTTATTCTAAATGATTGATTTGACCAACCGTGAATTGCGGGAAGTATTTTATAATATTCTTTATATTCATATGTATGTGGCGCATCTTCTGAGCCAATCATTTGTTCATGAATTTTTTCACCAGGTCTGACACCAATAATTTTATGTTTAGCTTTTGGTGAAACTGCTTTAGCAATATCAACTATTGTCATAGAGGGGATTTTTTTAACGTAAATCTCACCACCCTTCATATCATTAAAAGCTTTCCAGACTAGATTTATTCCTTCTTCTAGGGATATCATAAACCTGGTCATTCTTTTATCGGTTATTGGTAATGTGCCAGTATTAGCCTTTTCTAAAAAATATGGAATTACTGAACCTCGCGATCCCATAACATTTCCATATCTAACAACTGAAAATATTGTTTTATGAGTATTTTCATTTGAATTGCCAGCTACAAATAATTTATCTGAAGCAAGTTTTGATGCTCCATAAAGATTTATAGGATTGCATGCCTTATCAGTTGATAAAGCAACAACTTTTTTAATTTTACTTTCAGTGCAAGCATTAATAACGTTCATTGCGCCAATTATATTTGTTTTAACGCATTCAAATGGATTATATTCTGCTGTTGGTACAATTTTAGTTGCCGCAGCATGAACAACATAATCAACGCCATCAAGAGCTCTTAATAATCTTTCTTTATCTCTTACATCACCTATAATAAACTTAACTTTTTTTTGCTTTTCATACCTTATGGACATTTCCCATTGTTTCATTTCATCTCTTGAATATATTATTATTTTTTTTGGATTAAATTTTTTTAATGTCATATTTACAAATTGATTACCGAAGGAGCCCGTTCCACCTGTTATCAATATATTTGAGTTATTTAACATTATTTTATTTTTATTTTTCTATATTAAATTATCATATTTTGATAATTTCTTCACCCTGAATTTTACCATCTTTAATTCTTATTAACCTATCACAGTATTTTACGGTTGATTGTCTATGTGCAATAATTAATATTGTCTTTTTACCCTTAATCTCTTTAAGAGAATCAACAATACTAGATTCAGTATCAGTATCAAGTGAGCTAGTAGCTTCATCCAATACTAATATTTCTGGGTTATGATATAGGGCTCTTGCAATCCCTATTCTCTGTCTTTGACCCCCTGATAACCTTACACCTCTTTCTCCTACTTCAGTATTTAAACCATCAGGTAGATTTTTTATCATCTCTGTAAGCTCTGAAAGGTAAATTGAGTTTTCTAAATTATTATCATTTATTTCTTTGTTCTTGATTCCAAATGCAATATTATTTTTCAGAGTGTCATCTGTAAGATAAATTGTCTGAGGAACATAGCCTATTTGGCTTTGCCAATTTCTCTTAAAATCATTAATATTTACATTATTTACTGATATTGAACCGGAGTCAGGTTCTAATAAACCAAGAATTAAATCAATTAGAGTTGTCTTACCCGAACCGCTTTGCCCTACAAAACCTATAGTTTCTCCTTGATTGATTATAAAAGAAATTTTTGAAAGTGTTTGTTTAGAAGTCAAAGGATAACTGAAATCAACTTTGTTTACTTTTAAAACAGATTCTTTTTTAAATTTAATTGTATTTTCTATTTTATTATTTTCTAAATCATCTAGATTTTTTTTCAGTAAACTTAATTCTTGAGAAATTTTTTCTATTGAAGCTGTTGTATACCATAATGCTTGAAATGAGCTTACTATCCTATTTGTCGATGGCATAAGCCTAAATGCTGCCATTCCAAATAACGCAAGAGTTGATATAATTACATCTAGCTCTGAATTCAGAGAAAACATTATTATAACAATAATAGTTAATCCTACTAAAGCTAAAAATTCAAATAGCAATCGTGGCAATGAGTTAGATACATTAAATAAAATTTGTTTATTTGCTGTTATAGATTGATTTTCAAAATAGAGAGAAAAGAAATTTTTTTCTTTTCCTGATAATTTTAATTCTTTTACCCCTGCTAATCCCTGCATTAGATGTTGTTTTGCTTGACCGCTATGATATTGAATTTCTTTTCCCCAAATTTTAAAATATTTTTTAGTTCTAATATTAAAGGCCCATATAACTAATCCAATTGTAATGCCGGCTATAATTGCTCCAACAGGTTCAACATAAATCAATAATACTACTATTCCTCCAAATATAAGAAATTCTATAACTAAGGTTAATATGAATTGTATAGCACCTTGTAACTGGGAAACTTCTTCTTGTATATTTCTTATTAATTGAGCGGAATTTCTTCTTAAATGAAATAAATATGGTTGTCTTATATAATCTTGATAAAGTCTTTGTGATACTGATACTTGAATTCCATATGTATATTTACTTTGATACCAATAAAAATATGCAATAAATACATTTTTAATTAGATAAACACATAATAGTGTGGACATTCCAAATATTACAATTTGAAAATGTGTTGGATTATCAAAGTAATTTAGTATTGGAATAACTTGCGGATATTGTGATGTTATATCATCAGTAATTAATATAGTTATTGCTGGAATAACAAGACCTATTCCTAATATCTCTAAAAACATTGAAATAATAGTTAGAAAAAAAAGATATAAACATTTTTTTTTATCTGAATCTTCTAGAATGTTCCAAAGTTTTTTTATTACAATCATAAAGTTAAAAAATTATAGATTCATATTTTTTTAAAAAATATGGGCTGATAAATAAATTGTGATATTTATATGGATTTTTTTCAGAATATTTATCAATTATATTCCAAAATTTATTTTGAAGATTATTATTAAAATAATTTTCTTTTTGCTGTAATTGAATAAATTTTTCTAATTCAATAGAAGCATTTAATATTTCATCTGAAGAGTTTTCTAATAATTTTATATTAGAATTTTCAAACATACTTGTTTGGTATATATTTTCTAGTTTTCTATCAAAAATTTCACTTATTTTTAAAATTCTATTTTTTTTGGTGTCAAAGAATAATTTAAGTAAAATCAGATAATTATTATGTTTTAATTTATTTAATAATACTGGCTCAGTATAATTAGTTAACAAGATTGGTCTTCTAAAAACAAAAGGTACCATCGATGGGCCCGAACTACTTCCAATAAAAAATGTAGAATTAGCCATTAAATAAAGTTCAAGCAAATCATTTTGAATTTTTAAAAAAGGATAATCAATTAATTTAGGATGATCTATATATAATTTATCTTGAGCATTTTTACCAAGTCTAATAACATAATAATTTTTAGATAAGAAATAATTGCAAGTTTCTTTCATAGATAAAATACTAAAGTCCCTATAATTATGATAACTCCAATCTCTTTTCGAATGATGGTTTAAGTAAGAAGGATCTCTGTTATGAATACATATCCATTTATCATTATTATTAATTCCTATTTCTTTTAATAATTTTAGCGCTTTAGTAGTTTCAATTTGATTAAATTTCAAAATATTATTATTATTTAAAAAAAAGTTTTGCGTTGGATGGCTAATAAATTTTATTACATTGGAATTTTTAGGTAGCCAAAATGTAATACATTTAATAATAAAATATAATATTTTTGAATATGGAAAGATATTAATTTTTCTAGATACTAATGATGCTAATTGTTCGTTACAAATAGAATTTTCGAAAGAAATTATATCAAAATTAAATGGTTTATATAAAGAAAGTTTTTTTTTCTCATTTAAATAAATTTCTGGCATAATTGCAAGACCACCAATTCTTGAACTTTGCATTATTCCAAATCTAATAGTTATAATTGGTTTTAAGAAATATAACAATAAACAAAAAGGAGCAGAAAGTAATATTAATAAATTTAATATTAATTTTTTCATAAAATCTAAATAATTTTGTTCTTAAATTTTTTATACAAATCTTTGTAGGAATTTATATTATTTAATTCTATATTTTTTCTTTTTGAATAACCTTTTAATTCAACAAAAATATCTTCTAAATATTTAATTCCTTTCCCTTTTTTTAATTCTAAAGAAAAATGAATATCAAAATTTTTATAAAAATTTATGAATTCTTTTTTTGTAATTTTTAATTCCAAAAGTTGAAGAGTAGAACAAAATATTAGAATAACTTTTTTTTTATGATTTTTTTTAATAGCTGATTTTACTAAATTAAAGTTATTGAATAAAATGCCTTCAGTGATTACAAAACTTATCTTATAATTGTTAAGTGAAGCATAATGATTGTTAATAAAATTTTGACCACGCATAGGAATATTCCAAATACCAAATTTTGAATTAGTTACTACTGATATTATTGTGCTCATTTAGATATTATAGCTAGTAAAAAAGTCATTATATTTTTGAAACAATGGATTTGAAAATTTTTGAAAACGTACATCAACTGAAATTCTAGCTAATTTATTTTTAAAATAATTTGAACCATGATAAACAAAAGGATTGAATAATAATGCTTCACCTAATTTTAATTTAGGAAAAATTTGGTATTTTTTTAATAATTCTTCTCGGGATTTTATTTTTTTATCAATTTCATAGTCACACAACTTTACTGATGTAAAATCATCTATTAAAAATATACCTGATTCATTGTCAACATTATGAAAAGGGAGCCATATATTATATGTATATGGAGAATGTCCTGCCATAATTTCAGAATGAGGAAATGTTCTTGTAGAATTAGTATAACCAATATGAACCTGAATTTGAGGGTATTTTTGTACCAAAATTTTTTTTCCAAAAATTTTTTTTATATTTGAAGAAAAAGATTTTAGTATATTAAAAGAACAATCCTTAATATAAAGTTTTCTAATTAAATTAAGTGTGTCATCATTTAAATAATTTGCAACTTTTCGCATATCCTCTATATTTTTTAAATCATATTTTGTAATTATTTTGTTTAAATTAGAATTAGTTTTTATTTCTTTAATAAAGTTAGAAGATATCTTTTGAATATGATTAATTTTTTCTGATTTTATTATAGTCCAACCCTTATTTATTAAATCTTTTTTTAAATTTTTCATAAATTAAAATAAATTATTTTAATCCCAAAGATTTAGAATTTGTAAAATAATAATCACCCTTGTAGTTGACATGTTTTAGGACTTTTACCCATTCTTTTTCTTTTAAAAGAGTGACTCCTAATAAAGACCATTTATTAAATAACTCCAAATCTTTTTTATCATTATATGATCCTAAATTAATAAATGAAAAATTTTTAGTTACTCTATTTATTTCTTTCAAGCATTTAATGGCATTTGTTAAACTCAATCCATAAACCACACCTATTGCTAAGACAAAATCAAAGTAATTATTTTTAAAAGGTAGTTTTGTAGGTTCAGAAAGATAGATATTTTTTTTAATATTTTTCATTGTTTTTTTTATTGCGTATTCTGAAGTTTCTGTTCCAATAACTTCAATTTTTGGAAGATATTCTTTAATATCATTTAATATAAAGCCTTTTTCTGAATTTATATGAAGTACTTTTGATTTATTATTAAGTTTATATTCTTTAATAATTTTTTTTGCATATTTTTTCCATCTACCATCATATATATAGCCACCATAGCCATTTTCTCTGTCACCATCAAAAAAATCTTTACCTCTATATGTGGCAATTATTTTATTTTCTATTGTTCGATAATTCTTTTTTGCTGATCTTTTAATTTTTTTATTAGTATAATTAGATAAAAGATTATATTTTCTCATATATTCATTTTATAGAAATTTTTTGAGGCTTAGAAGTATGGCGGTCTTCAATATAATTAGACATAATTGAATATAAACTTAATAGCCACCTTCCATCTTTTTCCTTAGCGCTTGGCGTTTTATCTAAATCACAAGGATCAACACCATGATAAATAGTAGGAACTGCAAAAACTACATCACCCACATCTGAATGAACTTCAGCATCAATTTTGTTGTCATTTTCATCAAGTAAATATAATCCACCTTCATTATAATCTTCACCTTTTTTTGACATTATGCATGAAATAAAAAATCTTTGATATAAGTAGGGGTCGGTATGCAACTTTAGTTTCGCATCTCTAGGAAAATATCTTACTATTTGTATTCTATCAATTATGCCATCCTTAGGCGTATTATTTTCCCAAATTTTTTCATTATATCCGCTAATTATTTTAGTAACTCTCCATACTTTATTTGCATTTTCAAATAAGTTTAATTCATTAGTATTAAAAGGAAAAAAATAATATACTTGTTTAACTTGATGAAAAGCATAATTATCGGCAATTGAAGCATCTATAAATCTATAATAATTTGGAACACCCTCATACATTTTATGAAAAGTTGATTCTGAATTTTGAAAGTATTGATAAGTTTTTTCTTTAATGAAATTTAAATAATCTTTTTTCAGTGCATTTTTCAATATATAACAATCCCCATTTAACAATGAAGAAACTGTTTCTTCGGCAAATTTTGAATCTTGAGATCTAGCTTTTGAATCAAATTCATCAAAGTCTTTTATAACGATTTTATTTAATCTTTTTGGATAATTATTAACATCTTCTAGATTCTTCCATACTTTTGAAAAAATATTATTATTATCTAAATAATCATCTCTATTTATTTCTGTTTTAATACTCATTTTACTTCAATTTATAATTTATATATCTATCAATTATATTCATTGTATTTTCTATATTAAATTTAAAGTTTTGAGAAACTTTATTTGAAG
>CETH01183801.1_pt1 | contig 49633 bp, 50 predicted proteins | sample 361461 | NCBI WGS metagenome assembly CETH01 (sample SAMEA2622695, study PRJEB7988) | marine metagenome | isolation source: saline water (ENVO:00002010), including | reverse complement strand
GGGAGCAAGCTTTATATTTTTTAGATGCGTTACTTGAATCTATGCCCAAAATCGCAATTATAGGAGGTGGAATTGCAGGTGCAAGCATAGCATATCATCTATCGAAAAGGGGGAGTTGTTCAGTGGATGTTTACGAACGGGGGGAATTACTTTCGGAAACCACTAGTAGATCCGCTGCGGTGTTTGGTCACTACGGAAATGCTACTGAAGTAAAAATGAAAAGATACGGTGCTGAATTATACAATAAATTTTTTCTAGAATCTGATAGAGAATTGTCTTTTAATTTGACTGGAAGATTGCTTTGTTCGACGACAAAGGAGGGTGCAGACGCTCTGTCAGGTACGGATGGAGTAGATGTGGATGAAAGTTCTGCAGGGAGTGGTGTTCCTGAGAAAGAGAGATTGATACTAGACGATCCGGTTACTTACATAGCCAGGGGGGAATTAAAGAAGAGAATAGCAACCGTGCCATATTTGGATGATAGTGAGATAATGGGTTGTCTTTATCAGCCAAATGTAGGGTTTTTAGAGCCAATTGGGATGGGTAGAGAATTTGTATATAGAGCAAAAAAACATGGAGCTCAATTTCATGAGTCTTCAGAGGTAAATGAAATTGTAAAAAAGGGAGGTGAAATAGAAGGGTTGACTGTAAATGGTGATTTTAAAGAAGTTGATGGGATCGTATGTGCGGCAGGTCCATGGAACATTCCAATGGCTAGATCAATAGGGATTAAATTGCCAGCAACACATACATTGGCACCAATATTGATGATGAAAGTACCAAACTCGATGAAAGTAGTACCGCCGTTGTTCCAGAATATTGAATCGGGAGTATATGTAATAGGAAGAGATAATAAAACAGTATATGTTGGATCTTATGGAGACAGAGGGGAGTACGATCCAAGAGAGATAAATGACAAGATACCGGTTGAACTAAGAGAGAAAATGCTAAAGTTTGCAACGAAATTTTTCCCTATTTTAAAAGAGGCCAAAGTTGCGAAAGAATGGGTTGGGATTCGATCGGGTGTGTCCGATGGAGTTCCTATTGTGGGTTGGACAGAAGTGAAAGGATTCTCCATCGCTGCATTTGATTCTTCGGGGATTCAACTCTCTCCAGCAGTAGGGAATATCATATCAAAACAAATACTAGATGGGGATCAAACTGAACTTTATGAAAACGTATCGATTACTAGATTCGAGGGGCATACTGATACCAAATGGTCATTAAATAAGTAGAGATGGTCATGTTAATTCGCGGAGAGTTCTGCGTACATCCGGTCGACTTTGGCAGCGAAAACAAAATCAGTTTTGTGTAGTCCATTTATTTTGTGAGTCCAAACATCGATTTCTACTTTTCCCCAGGAGAGATGAATATCAGGATGGTGCCATTCTTCTTCGGCTAAGAGTCCTACTGAATTGGAAAATGATAGGGCAGATTTAAAATCGGGGAAAGTATACACTCCGTTTAGGTGATGGTATTCTATGACATTCCATTTCCCGGTATCAAGTTGTTTTAGGTAGTCTAGGTAGACTTCAGGTGGGAGGGGCTCGTCGTCGCTGGAACATGCAAGACATTGTTGATTGGCTAGGTCGAAATCCATAATTAATCTTAATTTGAAAGAAAAAAGAGTTTACTAAAAATGGTGAAATGAACCGTTCGGCAAGCATATACTACAATGTAGTTTATTTTGAGATAGATGTTTGAGTGGCCAACTGAGTTTTATATGTTATTAATGGCATGTGCTGTTTTCAGAGGGAGTGAGGTAATATTTTCGAAAAGGGGTTTGGAAAGTGGGGGGAATTGGTTACAGAATACATTTCAAACTCTCTTCGTTAGAACGGTACTAGCATGGTCGTTGTTGTTTGTGCTGTCAGAGGGCGAGATACTAATTCGTGGAATATCCATTGTTTCAATGGGGGCTTTTGTGTTTTCTGGAGTGGTTGCGGCAGGCATTGGTTCATTACTTTTTTACAACGGAGTAGATAGGATGGGAGCTAGTGTTTGTACCGCGATAACGAATACTCGTCCTCTTTTTGTTGTTGTTCTTGCAGTCGTTCTTCTTGGGGAGGATATAACGATTTCAGGAGTTATAGGAATAATATTGGCAGTAATAGGGGCCATACTCATAACTCAGTCGAAAAGTGGAAATTTGACAGGATGGAAAAAAAGTGATGTTGCATTTCCACTTATTGCAGCTCTCCTTTTTGCGGTGGGAAATGTGGCTAGAAAATTTGGGTTTGTAGTAGAGCCAATTAGTGCCATCCAAGCATTGGCGATAAATGAAATAGCCGCATTAATCACAGTGGGCATTTATGGGATTTGGTCAGGGAGGGGACATGAGCTATACAAAGGTGATGTTAAAAGTTATCAGAATTTTCTATTAAGTGGAATATTTGTCTTTTTTGCTTTATTTTTATTATTTCAGGCACTTATCATAGGGCCTGTTTCAATAGCAGATCCCATTCTTGGAACCGCGCCATTATTCACTGCAGTGATAGCAGTTGTATTGTTGGGGAAAGTGGAGAAGATAACAAAGACGTTGATTATAGGGACCTTGTTGACCATTATAGGAATTGCGCTCCTAACTATCAGTTGGTAGATGTAGTCTACTTAGTGTTGGTGTTATGGAAAAATACAGGTATTAGTTCCGTTGATTAGAACCTAAGGGATTTGAACCATTCCCAGGTACGGGCAGTAAGGGATTTGAACCCCTGGCCATCTGGTTAAAAGCCAGATGCTCTACCTGACTGAGCTAACTGCCCTAAGTCGTGTAAAATCGACGTGGTCAAATAGGTTTCCATACACTCCAAGCTAATTATTTAAGTAAAAATTATTTTGAGGTAAAATTCTGGACGGCGTTAGCATAACATAGTAGCTTTGCTTCATCGAAAGATTTTCCTATTAATTGAATCCCAATACATAAACCGTCTATTTTCCCATTGGGTATGGATATTGCAGGAAGTCCGGTGAGGTTTGCTATTCGAGTATTCCTTCCCGTGTCAAATCCAGGATTAGAAGCATCTTCAACGCGAGGTGGGAGGCCCACCATGGTGGGAGTTATCAAAACGTCTACGTCAATCATCGAATTCTCAAAGTTGGTGGTAAATTGAGATCTTGCTGCTTGAGAATGAGTATAGCTCTGCCCATTGTTTTCATCGAGTAGATAACAACCAGTAAGTAATTTCGATTTGTAGTAACGTCCCAATTTGAAATCTTTTTCTTGTGCGCGATGGGTAAAAGTCGATTGATAGAAGGGATCGGCAGAACCTCCTTTTCGGTAGGGTGCGCCTCTGGCTCTCCAATGAACCGCTGTTTCGGCGTAAGATATGTGATCCTTTAGTGCTTTGTGTTCTGCTAGTTTTGGGATAGAAATGGATTTTATAGATGCGCCAGCGTTTGACAGATTATCGATCGTTTCTCGTGTTTTTGATTCGATTTTGGTGTTGACCCCTTCGCCGAATCCTTCTTCTAACAATCCAAATGTTATCTGGTCTACAGGAGGTTGGTTCTGTAAGGATTCCATATAACCCCCAAATTTGTAATCATCTTTGCCTGCTGCCTGCATACTTGCCGGATCTTTTTCGTCTTTTCCTGCAATTGCATCGAGGCAAAGGGCCATATTTTCAACTGTCTTTGAAAAAATACCTACGTGATCTAGGGTATAGGTGTTTTCCACAACACCATTGAGAGAGATAAGTCCATAAGTGGGTTTAATTCCTAAAATACCACAGAAAGAAGCTGGTCCGCGGACAGAACCTCCTGTGTCAGTTCCAATGGCGATGTCTACAATACCAGTGGCTGTAGCGATGGCACTACCTCCCGAAGAGCCTCCAGCGACCCTATTGGGATCATGAGGGTTTAGTATAGGACCGTCTACACTGGTCGTGGAACGGGGAGAGGCCGCCAATTCATCTAGAGTTGTCTTTACAGTGATAGTTGCTCCAGAGGATAACAATCGTGTCACTAAAGTTGCATCGGAGGTTGGAATGAAATTTGAGAATATTTCAGACCCAGCTCTCATGGGTATACCTGCAACCGAAATGGCATCTTTGACGCCTACTTTTAGATTAGAGAGAGTTCCTTGGTGAGAGGGTGGAACTATACAGGAGATTGCAATTGCATTATAAGGATCTTTTTGTGGAGGTTGCCAAGATCTATTTTCAGTAGCAGTTGGAGGAAGTGTAGGGGTCAGATATGGGTCTTCTAAATTTTGGATGTTATCTATCACATCTTGGCATAAAATTTCTGCATCGGCAGAGTTCACAGAAATGCCGAATCGAGAACCAAGTTGAACTAATTCAGATGGGGTGAGATTGATTTCCATAAGTCATAGTTAGCTCGGATACGAGTTAAATTGACCATACTAGAAATAGAGAACTATATTTCAATGAAAATTTCTTTGTCTTGAACAGTGACCGTGTACACAGGTAACGAAATCTGAGGGTCCCCTAAATGCACCCCTGTTTCCATGTTGAATTCCCATCCATGCCAAGGGCAAGCGAGAACTAAATTGGGACCAAAGTGTTCTTTAACCCGGAGTCCAACTCCGACAAAGTCTGCAAGTAGTTCATTTCCCACGCGACCGGTGCAGACTGGTCCGCCTCTATGAGGACAAGTGTTGGATGCGGCATAGTACTTTCCTTCAATATTGAAAACACCGATAGACTTCCCCTCTAACTCAACTATTTTTCGTTCGCCCACGGGTAATTCGTCCACATGACAAATAAGTACTTGTGTCATATTCCAAAAACCTCGTTTGCAGTTCCTGATAAAATGCGTTTTTTCTCATCATCAGATAAGATACTCAAATCAGTGATGGCACTAGGTGGGTCATAATCCCAGTGGGGGTAATCCGATGCGTAGAGAAGCCTATCTGCCCCACCGATCATATCGATTACCTGGCGCAAATAAGAAAGTTCGTCGGGTATTTCTAGTGGTTGAATTCCAAAGTACATTTCTTTGATATATTCGGATGGTTTTTTTGTTAACAGAGGGGCCTCTGATTGTCTTTTTAAGTATTCTGTGTCGAGTCTGTGCATCATTAATGGGATCCAAAATACACCAGATTCTTGGAAAACTATCTTTAGATTGGGGAATTTCTCAGGGATTCCTTGAACGACTAAGCTGGTTATTTGAGATTGGTTTGCCATCAAAAATCCTAAAACATGAGTCTCAATGAATTTCTCATATCCGGCACTAACAAATTCATCAATCCCGCCACCGCCTGCGTGGAAGACTACTGGGAGATTATTGGCCTCTGCTGCTTCATATATAGGGTCATATTTTCTATTTCCAAAGGGTGGTTCGGGGCCTGCGGTAACAAAACATCCACCGATGATACCTTTTTCATGAGACACCCTATCGATGAGTTCTACAGCTTCTTTTGGTTCTTGAAATGGAATAGGAATCATCGTATAGATACCCTCACTAGGGTCCACTACTTTGTCCAACATGTAATCTGTATAGGCATTTGCGAGAAGAGTTGCCCTTTCGTCGTCGCCTTTTATTCTAGAAAATGTGAGCATTTTCTGAGAGAGCATATTGATTGCATCCACCCCAAGAAACTCCATCACGTCCGGGATTATTTCTGGAACAAACCCACCCGCTTTTCGTTGCATTTCGGTGAACTCGTCTCGTTGAATTCTACCAAAAATAGACCTATCTCCCGTGGAGATTGGATATATGCCTGCAATACTCGCTTTGTCCTTGCCAGACCCCCCTATCATGCGTGTTTTCCAGGGTTCGGGGAAGTAGTCCACTAATTGGTCCAATCCCTCCATATAATGTGCATCTGAATCAACTACACGATACTTGTATGTGCCCATGGAGATCCATAGGAGGGGAGGGATACTATAGCTTTCTGGGTTGGTTCAAGATAAGAAATATGGTGGCTGAGGAGAGTAAGCCCCCTTCTGTTTTTCTCCGGCATTCGGCTAAGCACCCGGGCCCTGGTCGTACTACTTTTGCGGCACGGGCTTGCACCGGTGAGGTTTCACCGTTCCATCGATCCTCAAGTTAGATAGAATATCTAACGTCCAGAAAATATCTGGCACCTTCCACCCTCAGGAGGTTAACTCCCTCACCCTTACGGGAGAGGTTCGCTCGTTTCATAGGTCTGGTGGAGACGTGTCGTTTCTGTTTCAGAGCCAGTGGTCTCCCACTCCAAGCTTGCACCTGGTCACCTGTACGACCGGTGGGGGGACTTTCCTCACGGATGGTCCGCGGTGGCCGGTCTTCCTCTGTCACCGAACCCACTGAGTGTTTGAGAGGTAATAAGATTGTTGTGGTAAGGTGTGTGGAGAAATATTTACACAGATAACGAAAAGGAAGTCAATATTTCTTCTACATCAGCAGGAGTAGGGGCATTGACTATGGTAACTGTTTTACTAGTGGTGGAAATAGCAAACGAATCTGCGAATGGTCCGTTTTGGATTACCCACAGGGTTGTTTTGCCATCGTCGCTCTTCCCGATTTTAGTGGCGTGGTGTGCAGCTATAATTTTAGAGTATGCGGTGTGGAATTCATTTGCATCGAGTGGTGTGTCCCACTTTGTTGTCCAGATGTACCCATACTCAGTTTGGTCGGTTCCAGATCGGTAGATAGGTAGTAACTTGTCATTTCCCCACCCTGTAGAAGGTGGACTAGTATAATTAAAGTGGGCAGATGGTTGGAGGCCGGATGAGTTTTGAGAAGTTTCCCTAGAATTCCAAAATGTGTTTGTTGTGATGGCATTTGCATTATATTCACGGGATTGATGCCAAAACATCGAAAAAATACTAGCCTCACCCACGGTATCGGCCCCATCAATTCCATGGTCAGGATTTGACTTCCAAGTCCCTCCAGTATGACTAGGAATACCTTCTTCGGGGAAATTTATTTCCAAAGGGGATGGTTTTTCTTCAGAGAGGTGGATAATTTGTTCGGTGGAAAGAGGGGGAGAGGCATATTTCGCGTTGACAGAGTCCCAACCATCTTGGGATTTTAGATGGGCTACATAAGCTCCCCCATCGGAATAAGGATGGAATAATATTATCAACGCGCCGAAGTTGACTGGAGGGGGCGGGGGGTTTGTTTCTGAATTGGACGTGTCGCGTGTGATTTTAGGAGGAGGGACACATTGCCAGTCTCCCCATACCACTTCTTCTAAAAGTGAATTATTACGTACGGAAATAGATCCATTACAAACCTGATCATAGTACCATTCCACGTACATTGCGTGGCCTTCTGAGAGGCCTTTTGTCGATAGTTGGGTGTCTTGAGTAAGCTGAGGAGATGATTCATAAAGCGTGTCGAAAAGTCCCTCTTGATCTTGTAGAGCATGTACCAATTCGTGAATAAGTACATCTTCGGGGATTACACGGAGAGCATCATCAGAATCATTCACTATTACTATCTGGCCATTAGTGTACACTCCCGCAATGCTTTGGGCAGAAGTATTTTCTAATTCAGATTCTGCTGCTTGATTTTCGCCTATTATAAAAATTGCCTCCCATACTTGATTGTTCCAAGCAGAATAACTAAACTCGGCGTCTTCACTGTCATCATCCGCGGAGTGTGTTTTCACGAATTCATTTGTAGTAGTTACGTTGATTGGGATGAGTTTATCAAATTCCAAATTCAAGATGTACTCAGTTCGAGCGTGTGCCCGAGATACGTAGGCGAGGATTTCGTCATCACTTAAACCATCAGACTGGTCGATAGAAATTCGATCGGCATGGTGATACCCATTTTCAGATCCCACTGTATCGGGTGTTGAGGGATCAAGGGGATCTCGAATATCATAAATATTGGAAAAAATATCTAATGGGTCCGTATTGCCATTCCAAGAAGGGATGGAATATGCCAAACTAGCGATTAATAAAACCACTATAACCGCGATGATTGGGGGATATCTCATTTAGTAGGATCCTCATGTAGAGGCTGTCCACATTCGGGGCAATGATTATCTTCGTGGCGGAGTTTGATTGCAGCTCGCCTTACATCACGCATGATGCTTGAGATGCGATCTTCGGCTTCCAATTCTTCATTTAGAGAGAGATCTATGCTTTCAACTTCTAGAAGGAATTTGGCAACTTCAGTTGACTCATACATTAGATCGTCCAACTGATTTGCAGTGATAAAACCAGACATTGCACCATATAGAAACGTTGCTCCAGACTTTTTTATTTTCGCTTCAAAGGCATGGCGTGCTTGGTTGACTGCTTGTGGGGAGTAGGGTTTGGTCATGAAGGGAACCAACTCGGGTAAGTGAGTTCCTATTTTAGTCATTTCAATTCCGGTTGCGGTTCTAAAATCCGCACACAATCGTGCAATTGCCCATTCTCGCGCGGTGATATAAGTCCGGTCTCTGAGGAATTTGTTTACTCTATCGTAACTCGCTCTATCGATTTTGCTGAATCGATCGTACGTACGGACATCTTCAGGAAGTGAAGAATCGGAGGTATCTTCGTTGGAAAAGTCAGCTTCTTCCAGTCCAATTTCGGGCGGATCTTCAGCCATATTTTTTATTTAAACGGCAACCCAAAAAGAGTATCGCTAGACAGTGAATGATATTTCGCATCGGTGGGACTTTATTATCTCGGGAAAGGAGAGAGATATATGAAAGATGAGCTTGTCAAAGGACCAGGGGTAGATCTGGAAAGGGCATCTTTATTGCCAGGAATGGGATTTTTTGTTCCAGATTCGTTTTATCGCGAGCAGAAAGAAAGGGAACTTGAGAATTCTCTCGAAGGAGCAAGCGTGGTGGTGATTACAGATTCAGATGCGGATGGGTTGACTTGTGCGGCTCTTGTACAAGAAACTCATCAGGGGGCAGTTTGTGTCCCAACTAGTCCTTACGATTTGGAAGATTGCCTCAATCGGGTTGCTAAATATTCCGATCAAGGGGTCAAAATATACATATGTGATCTTTGTCCAGATTCGGTTGAGGGAATAGAACCAGGATTGGAAGAATTATGCGAGAAAACTGATTTTATTCTGTGGTGTGATCATCATCGATGGGACAAGGATGTGTGTGATTTTGTGAAGTCATTGGGAATTCGAGTGGAATTGGGAGATTCGTCCGAAGAATGTGCTGCAGATGTAGTATTCAGAGTGTTAAATGGAGATTTTTCTGAGGACATGAAGGAGTTGGTGCAAGTGACTAGAGATCATGATTTGTGGCTATGTGAAGATGCTCGAAGTGGGTATTTAGCGGATTTTGCCATGTGGGCACCATTCAAAGAGTATATAGAAGTTGTTCGAGAATACGGAGCGGATTTACCAGAAGACGTGATGTTATTTATACAAGAGCATAGGGAAGAAAAAAATGATCTAATTGGACGTGCCGTAGATCGTGCAGAATACAGAAAAATCGGAGGATTTACCATAGGGATAACATATGGAAGATGCTCCCAAAACGAAGTTGCAGAAGGCATTAGAGGAGAGGGGGCAGATGTATGTGTGATAATTAAACCAACAGGCGGGGTCAGTATTAGAGGGAGTGAGAAATTCAAAAGATGTCATGAACTTGCAAGGATATTTGGAGGGGGAGGGCATCCTATGGCCTCGGGTTGTATGCCGATTGAATTTTTAGATTTACTTCATTATGCCAATCATTGGATAAGTCAAGGGGAAGAAACGAAAGAGGTACTACTTGAAGCTTTTAAACATATGCTGGGAAATGAAAATACAGCGTGAAGAGAAACTAATTAATCGGATTCTTCTTCGATTTCTTCTGTAGAGTTGACTAGATCTTCGATGGAAATTTTTCCTTTAGTGGATACCACAGTATTAATTTGAGAAGTTTGTTCAGAGATTTCTCGGCCTCTTACAATTATACGTTTTCTCTCACCTGAGCGGAGAGAATTTTTGTGCCCTGATTTGTCTGTTATTAATATTTTTCGTGGAGCTGATCCTTTTATTTCTTTGTTTAGTTGACGCCCGATGATATCAGAGCCTCCAGTTAGAAGCAGCGTGTATCCATCGAGGCCAATTAATTTTCCTTCGACCTCATCTCCGATTTCTTTTCCTATGAATCGATTGGCTTCTTTTCCCTCGACGGTAAACTGATAAGAGTTACCAGTGTCGGGATCTCCAACGACTACTTGAAATTCGGCCATATCGGGACGGAGACATGCTTTGGACAAAAGGGCATCGATGCGCTGTTTGGTGTGATATCAATTGTGTGAATATTATAGGTTGATGGGGCCTGCGGATCTATAAAATTTATCAGTAGCGCGAAGAAAGATAGGCCATAGACAGGAGTAGAATGGACGCAAGACTTCCAAGAATGGAAATTCCCCAGAGACCATTTATTCGTTCGTAGAACTTTTCGATGACAGATGCTTGTCTTTCATAATCATCAACATCGCTAGACAAGTGAAGCATGTAATTCTCAAAATGGGCGACATAAGAGATTCCGTTTGAATCGATTATATCCCCTTCGCTTATAGCAAGTGTGTTAGTTTTTGGAGAGGACCAAGAGACCGTTATAATTTGATCAGATACATCGGCTATGAGAGTGGGTTTCGAATCGTATTCAATAATATCTCCGATACTTAATTCAATTTGTGCTGCAGGGCCGTATTTATCTGTTAAATAATCTTCTTTAAGCAATAAGGAAGGTTTGGAGGAGGTATTTGAGTCGGTTTGGAGGATCACATATGTTTGAGAATTAACAGTGACAGTCTCAACATCCCCTATAGGTCGCACTTCGGTTAAAATAAATGTTGAAGTCATAGGATCGACGGTGGAGAGAGTGCCTATTAAAAAGTCAGACTCTCCTATTTTGATCGTATCGCCTGCTTCCCATGTTTCGGTTTTTACAATAGACTCATCTATCCACTCTAATTCTGCAAAATCACTAGTTACTGCAGATACTGTGTAAGCTTTATTGTTTAGTGTGGCCTGATCACCTGACGCATAGGAATATTCAGGGTTAGTGATCGTTATTACTGGTGCGTCTACTGCACCTATGGTCGCGTAAGATCCAGCTGCAAGAAGGAGTAAGAGTGCCGCATAAATAGCTGCAGTCCGTCGTTGCATAGCGAAGAAAAGAATGCATCTCGTAAAGCGGTTTCTTTTCGTTTCGAGATGTACTATCTATCGTGGATAGGACCTTCTCGGTCGCGTAAATGTCTTGGTGGCCGGTGGTTGTGTACAGAAAGTATTTCGGAAATGATACTTGTGGCTATTTGATAAGGAGAACCACCACCGATATCAAGACCAATGGGTGTGTAAATTCTATCAGTGTGGGAAGTCAGGTTTTTCCCCTCTGCTTTAAACTCAGAGAGCATTTCTTTGAATCTCTCTTGGGGCCCTAGTAGACCGATATAACTTACAGGAGTGGAGAGAAGTTGTTCAAGAGATAGCCGGTCTTCAATGAAATTATGAGTCATAATTACAACATAGGTGTTATTGTTGAATTCAAGAATGGAAGTGATAGAAGAAGGAGAGGAATGATAGAAATGGTCTGCATTGGGGAATTTTTTAGCTATGTCAATTCCTTTTCGAAAGCTGATTATGCTGACTGAGAAACCGTTTATCTTTGCTACATCTACAACAGGGGCGACATCGTTTCCATTTCCAACTATAATGAGTTTTGGAATTGGGAGGATGCTATCAATGAAGACTCTTGCTTGGCCACCCTGGGATTCAATATCGATTGAAATTGATTTGCCTTTTTTGAACAAAGGAGGCAGAATTGAATTCAATTCATCTAAGAGCCAATCTGGGAAATTCTCAGAGGTGTTAAACCCAGTCTCTTCATCATAATACGCTTTAGTCCCGATAGGAACATCTCCGGACAGTGCAGTTACAACTCCAATTGGCCTTCCTTGATCTAGTGAGTCTAAAATAGGTTGATAGGAGGAATCTATTTGTTCGAGTAATATGTCAATGACTCCATTGCAGCCCACACCTAATCCCCATATATCATCCCGATCTTGCATTAGATCGTAGGTTTGAATAAGGGGCTTTCCAGTTTCTAAGACTTTGGATGCTATATCGAGTACTTCTCCTTCTAAGCATCCGGCAGTGATGTTCCCGATACCAACTCTATTTTCAGATACAACCATTTTTGCCCCGGGGCGCCTGTATGCGCTGCCTTCTACGCTTACAATATGAGCTATAACTGCCTGAGAATCTGATTTTTGAACTCTTCGAATAGTTTCTATAATTTCCGATTCTGGGGCACCCCAATCTTGATCGTTCATTGTTATTACAAATGTTTTGTAGAGCTGTATCGCTTTCGGAGAGTGTAGCTGAATGAGAGAGGAAACGTGTTATTTTGGTAAATTGTCTATTGCCGCCATTGTAGCCCTTTTTGCATACACGCCTATCAAATGTTCCCGGTATTCTGCTGAGGCTTGTAGATCTTCCATTACCATATAATCTTCAATACCTTCTAGAGCATGCTCTGCAGCACTAATCGCGGACTCGTGTGTTGCAGGAGAACCAACTAAAGCATCTTCGACTCCGGTGAGACGTGTAGCATGATCTACAGCGCCAATTACTGCCACTCTTGCGGTATCGATGATCCCATCGGTGGAGTGTAAAACTACTGCAGTTCCAATCATAGCATATCCAGAGGACGGGCTTGGTTTTTTAAGGTAAGAGCCTGCACCATTTTCTATATTTTGGATTTCTATTTTGGTCAATATTTCGTCTTCTTCGAGTGATGTTTCATATAAGCCAGTGAAAAAATCATCTTCTTTGATCGTTCGTTTTCCATTGGGTCCGTGAACGTGTAAGGTTGCTTGGGATGCCAATATTGCAGCAGGGGGATCGCTTGCGGGATCGTTGTGTGCTAGGTTCCCACCAAGAGTTCCTCGATTCCTAACTTGAATATCTCCAACTAGACTGACTGCCTCTGCAAGTACGGGGCAATTGGTTTTAACAATGTTATTTCTAGAAATATCAGAGTAGTGCTCCATGGCGCCAATACAAGTTGTGGTTTCATTCTGTTCAATCCCATGGAGTTCTTCGATGTTGTTCAGGTCTATCAAAATATCTGGAGATGCCAATCCAGTTTTCATCATAGGTAATAGGCTATGCCCACCTGCGAGGAATTCAATCATTTCTTCACCATGTTCAGAGAGTAAATCAAATAACTCAGATAGGGTTTTCGCCTGGTAATAATCGAAATGTGTGGGGTACATTATGCAGACCCTCCAGAACTAATTTCGGCGAGTTTCTTTGCAGTAGATTCAACTGCGTTGACTATATTGTGATAACCAGTGCAACGGCAAAGGTTTCCTTCTAGGCCCTCACGTATTTCATCGCGGGAGGGGTCAGGATGGTGTTTGAGGAAATCCAGTGCAGTCATCATCATTCCAGGGGTGCAATATCCACATTGGAGGCCATGTTCTTCTTGGAAGCTTGATTGGATGGGGTGTAAGGTTCCATGTTGGGCTAAACCTTCGACCGTTGTTATATCTGCGTTGTTAGCTTGTACTGCTAAGATTGTACAGGATTTGACTGCAGATCCATTGAGATGGATCGTGCAGGCACCGCAAAGGCTAGATTCACATCCCACATTTGGACCGGTATAGCCCAACTCGTCCCGGAGTGTATGTATTAGAAGTCTCCTTGATTCAATAACCAACTTGTGTTCAGTATTATTGACGGTTAGGGTTATATCGTGCTCACTCATATTTTTTCACCATATATATATTCAGAGAACATACCGTCAAGAGTTTTTTGGTAGGACTTCAAGAAATATTTGAAGAATATGTCCAATCAAAAAATGGTGACTCGGTCTCAAGCTATTTTAAAAATAGCCTCTGTGCGCAAACTTTTACTCTCAGATAGACCTACAGAATCGATTGCAGTAGATGAGATCGGAGGCCGCATCTTAGCGGAATCCATCGTTTCAAAAGTAGACTTACCATCTCAGAATCATGCAACCATGGATGGATATGCCATTAATTCGAGTGATGAATATCCATTGGAACTTATCGATTCTGTTTTTCCAGAGGATTCTCCTGGATCTATTTCTCCGGGACAAGCGGTTAGAATATCCACGGGTGCTGCACTCCCAGAAGGGGCGGATGCGGTGTTAAAACGGGAAGATGCAAACGTGGATGGGAAAAATCTGATTGGGGAAGATATCCCTAGTTGGACGTATGTATATGCGAAGGGGAGTAATGTCTCAATTGGCGAAAAGTTGTTTGAAAAGGGAACGTGTTTGGCGCCGAGAGATGCGATTCTTTTATTGGATATAGGGCATAAAAATGTTAAAGTTTATTCTCCATTCTCAGTTGGAATTCTAGCTACTGGAACGGAAATTTATGAGGGAAAGCATGAAGACCTAGATTCGGCCATGCTTGGTGGACTAGTGACTTCGTGGGGCGGGCGCCCAACGTACGAAGGTAGCGTTCCGGATCAATATGAAATTGTTGAGAAACGGATTGAAGAGCTCTCAAAAAAATACGATGTTGTAATAACAACAGGGGGGACAAGTGTGGGAAAAAGGGATTATGTGGTAAAGGCCATTTCAAACCTTGGAACGATTCAGTTTCAGGGAGTATTGGTACGTCCGGGGAAACCAATTACAATGGCAAGTATCGGTAGCTCGGTTATTTTTGCAGTTCCGGGGAAACCAATAGGAGCGCACACAGTTTCGATGTTGTTTCTCCGTCCATTTTTTGTGGGATTGGAAGAATTCCCCACAATTGACATGGAACTGTCCCGTGATGTAAAAGTAAGTAGAGAGGGATTTGAATACATTGTCCCAGTAGTATTTGAAAAAGGTGGAGAATTAGCGATGCCACTGGGACATATAGATTCTCCATTGCAGATATTTGATGGTGTTTTTAACTCTAGTGTGTTGTCATCTAGTACCCGAGCAGTTCGGGCGGATGGTTTTTTTATAATGGTGAATGATGTTGAAAAAGGAAGTATTGTCAAAGTCGTTCCATATACAGCAATAAGATGACTATACCGAACCAAAAAAATAGTGGTGTTTTGGGAGTATTATTAGCGGGAGGAGACAGCTCTAGGTTTGGGGCCGAAAACAAGCTTTTTGTTGAAATTGGAGGCCAATCTATAATCAAAATGGCCACTCAAAATTTGATTGATTCGGAGGTGGAATCTGTAAAAATAGTTACCGGATATCAAGCAGAAAGAGTGGAAGAAGAACTATCTCACTTAGACGTGGAATTTTTATACAATAAAGATTGGAAAATGGGCCAGTCAACTTCGGTTCGAAGAGGAATTGATGCGGTTTTGGAAGAAAATGCGATTGTATTTGCTCTGGGAGATATGCCATTCGTGAAAAGTAGTAGTGTCAATGAACTCATTTCTGTCCAGATGAATAAGAAAGTTGGAGATGTTTTTGTTGCAGGTTACAAGGGGAGAAGAGGAAATCCTGTTTTATTTAGAGCTTCTGTGATAGAAATGCTCAAAGAAGGATTAAGAGGTGATGAAGGGGGGAATTCTATTCTCAAAGATCTTGGGATGGACTTAGTTGAAACAGGTGACAGAGGAGTCCTATTTGATATCGACACGGAAGAGGATTTGGAGGATTATGCCCAATAGTCTTCAGATATAGTCTCTATTACTTCTTGACTTTCCAATTCGACTCCAGCATCAATTCTCTTTTTTGTGATATCTTCTCGTTTTGTTAGTATCTCAAATTTTGATGGATCTTTTACTTCTGTAACGTCGTAGACTTTTGTTTCGTCGGAATTGGTTCCGGCCCATAGTACTTTTATTCCTAATTCATCTAAGTCGGGTTCAATCTCTTTGTACATTTGTAGCCAGGTATCAAATCCTTTGGTGATTTTAAAAGTTGATAAGAACTTCATTGATGTATAAAATTATGGGACGGATTATTAAAGAATTACTTCTCGGAAGGGGCTATAGAATATTCTCTTGTACTCTAAGAAAAAAAGATTGTAGAGTAGAAGATAAGCATAGGGCCGGATTCGAACCGGCGTATATCCGCTCTGCAGGCGGACGCGTAGCCACTCTGCCACCTATGCGCAGGATCATGTTTTCGCCTTGGATAGTTAACCGTTTTGATCAGATATATCAAAAGCGGGTACTGCTACCGCTATAAGTATGGAAATATGAATGGAAAGGCAGCGAACGACCAATTATATACGTCGACAGGGCGCTTGACCTTCCGCCGGGACGAACCCAGCACGTACTAATCTTACACCCCTCAGTACATAACCGAATCACCCTTTCGGGCCGGATTTCCCAGAGGCTCGCGCACTCCAGTACTCAAGGGAACGTAGGCGGGCTTATCTTCCGTGTTCGGGATGGGTACGGGAGTTTCCCCGCCACTATGGCCGCCTTAATGCCGACTTGCGGAATTGAACCGCCATAATGGGTGCAAGTAAGATAGCACCCTTAACTCGTCGAGTTAGCGTGGCCAGTGTCGGTTTGATATTATAAATAACGCACAACCCAATTAGCGACTGGACCTATAGGATAATTCTGGATAGATCATAAATGTATGGCTTCGTCCGATTAGTATTCGCGGGCTAAACACCTCGTTGCCTTGGTGCGTACACCCCAAATCTATCAATCCTGTCTTTTACAGGTGGACTCAAATGGTGTCTCTTTTCCAGGTGAGTTTCGAGCTTAGATGCGTTCAGCTCTTACCCCTTGGTGCGTAGCTGCCCGGCACTTGCTCTTTCGAACAACCGGTACACCAGTGGCACCCATCCACAGTTCCTCTCGTACTATGTGGACGTTCCCGTCAGACACCTCACACCCCCAATAGATAGCAGCCGACCTGTCTCACGACGGTCTAAACCCAGCTCACGACCTCCTTTAATTGGCGAACAACCACACCCTTGCCCGCTTCTGCACGGGCAGGTTGGAGGGAACCGACATCGAAGTAGCAAGCCACCGGGTCGATATGTGCTCTTGCCGGTGACGACTCAGTTATCCCTAAGGTAGCTTTTCTGTCATCTATGGCCCGCATCAATCGGGCACACAGGTTCGCTAGACCACGCTTTCGCGTCAGCGTTCCTTGTTATGGAGAACACTGTCAGGCCACCTTTTGCTCTTGCGCTCTTCTCCGCATTTCTGACACGGATGAGGTGACCTTAGGGCGCGCTCGATATCTTTTCGAGCGCGTACCGCCCCAGTCAAACTGCCCAGCTACCGGTGTCCTCTAAAAGAGTGAGGGACACGCTCAACGACGGGTAGTATTTCACTGTTGTCTCGGCGACGCGCTAGCGCGCGCACCTGTGTAATGACTCCTACCTATTCTACACATCGTCGATCATGCCCCAGCGGCAGCCTGCAGTAAAGCTCTATAGGGTCTTCGCTTCCCCTTGGGGGTCTCCAGACTACGCACTGGAAAGTACGGTTCACCGGGCCCAACGTTGGGACAGTGGAGCTCTCGTTGATCCATTCATGCAAGCCGCTAATTAAGCGGCAAGGTACTACGCTACCTTAAGAGGGTCATAGTTACCCCCGCCGTTGACAGGTCCTTCGTTCTGTTGAACCAGAGTTTCAGATACCTGCACTGGGCAGGATTCAGTGACCGTACGAGTCCTTTCGGATTTGCGGTCACCTGTGTTGTTACTAGACAGTCGGAGCTCCCTAGTCACTGCGACCTGCTCCTTACCGGAGCAGGCATCCCTTATTGCGAACGTACGGGACTAATTTGCCGAATTCCCTAACGTCGGTTATTCCCGACAGGCCTTGGCTTTCTCTGCCTGGGCACCTGTTTCGGTTCTGAGTACGGTCATTATACTTGCCTTTTCACGGGCTCCAGGTTGAAGTGAGTTTCCCTATCCCGACATTCATTCGCTTCGTGCCATTACGGCTTCCACGAATTTCGACGGTTCGACCGGGCGAAGGCCCGGCTCACTCTACCCCGAAGCGTCAGCTTTTAATGTATAATGGCATTGGAATATTAACCAATTTCCCAATTTGTCTTACTCGAGTTACGATAAGACTTAGGACCGGCTAACCCTCAGCTGATAAACATTGCTGAGGAACCCTTACCCTTTCGGCCATCAAGATTCTCACCCGACTAACGCTGCTACTACGGCCAGGATTTTCATTTCCGAACGGTCCACACGAACTCTCGCCCGTGCTTCCACCCGAACGGAACGCCGACCTACACGATCACCTGTTAAGGTGCGGCTGGGTCTCGGGGGTGGGCTTTAGCCCCGATCATTTTCAGCGCCTCGAATCTCGACCGGTAAGCTGTTACGCTTTTCTTAGAGGATTGCTGCTTCTAAGCTTACCTCCCGGTTGTCTTGGACCCGAGACCACTTTTTAGTTGCACTTAGCCCACACTTTGGGACCTTAACCCAGCTCTGGGTTCTCACCCTCACGGTATACAAGCTTACCCCGTACACCGGACTCCCCACGTCTACGGCGTCTGTAGGTTCGGAGTTTGACAAGGAGGTCGACACCTTTCGATATCGATTCTCCCAATCAGTCGCTCTACCCCACAAACTACCTCAATGGAGGTCATGCTACGACATGTTTCGGTCGGAACCAGCTGTCTCCGGGCTCGATGGGCCTTTCACCCCTACACGTGGGTCACGGGAATGCATTGTAAGGCAATACCCCTAACAGGCCTCCACGCAGCTTTCGCCACGTTTCACCTTGCCCACGCGTAGATCGCCCGGTTCCGGGTCGTATCCAATCGACTCCCCGCCCTTGTAGACGGCGTCCCTTGCTCGAAAGCTGCGGACATGTTGGTTTCCCTATGCCTTCCCCGATAATCAGGTTAAGCTCGCCGATTAGATACACTCCCTGGCTCATTTTTCAAAACGCACGACAGGACACCGGCTCCTTATGACTCCTACTACAAGGTCGCCCTTGATTCGTTCGTCGTAAGGCCTTTTATGCCCCACCGCTCTATCGCCACTTGATTTCAGGTCCTATTTCACCCCCCTTCTGAGGGTTCTTTTCAGTATTCGCTCACGCTACTTATTCGCTATCGGTCTCGAGACGTATTTAGTCTTGGCAGATTGATGCCTGCCGTATTCACGAGGGAATTCCAACCCCCGCTATTCAGGTTCTGACACACACTATAATAATCAAAGTTACGGGGCTTTCACCCTGTATCACGCTCCGTTCCAGGAGACTTCACGTTGAAGTTCTAGTGCTGATTGTCAGTCCATACACCACATTGCCCGAAGGCTTCGGTTTAGACTGTGTCGTTTTCACTCGCCGTTACTAACGACATCCCTGTTGGTTTCTTTTCCTGTCGGTACTAAGATGTTTCAGTTCCCGACGTTCCCTATTGCGCGAAGCAATTGTGTAGAGATTCTCATTCGGAGATCCCGGGTTCTTAGCCTCCATGCGGCTCCCCCGGGCTTATCGCAGCTTGGCACGTCCATTCATCGGCGCTCGAGCCGAACCATTCACCAAGTGGCATTGTAGCCACGTTATAGATACTATCTGTATTTATCATACAGATCCAGTTTTCGCCTGGGTGAGCCCAAGAATAGAATTTTATTTAAAGTTCTGTTCTTGGGCTCTGGCTCTCACCACGACCCTAAGAGGGGAAGCGGGTGAGAGCCATGTGCGTATAAATGATCTTCATAGAATCGTCCGTAGTGTGAAGTGGACGTACTCAGACCCTTCCTACTCTCGATTTCACGGAGTAGTGCATGTGTTTGCCTTGAATGGAATTGAATATCATGTGAAATTCAATTTTCTTCGACATGGACCCACTGGGATTCGAACCCAGGGCTTCTGCCTTGCAAAGGCAGCACTCTACCACTGAGTTATGGGCCCACCCTTCATTCTGAAGAAGGGACGCATAAAATGTAGACAGTTCCTGTAGTGCCCGATCAGCTCTCCTGTATCTTTTGGGCCAGGCATATAGCCTGGTCCCGTTCAATAGGAGGTGATCCAGCCGCAGATTCCCCTACGGCTACCTTGTTACGACTTAAGCCCCCTTACGAAGCCCAGATTCGACCGCCTAAGGGCGGCCTCATCCAAACCTCACTCGGGTGCTTTGACGGGCGGTGTGTGCAAGGAGCAGGGACGTATTCACCGCGCCCTATTGAGACGCGATTACTACCGAATCCAGCTTCATGAGGGCGAGTTTCAGCCCTCAATCCGAACTAAGACCGGGTTTAGGAGATTAGCTTCCCCTCTCGGGGTTGCATCCCATTGTCCCGGCCATTGTAGCCCGCGTGTAGCCCAGTACATTCGGGGCATACTGACCTACCGTTGCCCATTCCTTCCTCCGTCTTAACGACGGCAGTCTCTCTAATGTACCCAGCCATCACATGGATGCTGCTGGCAATTAGAGATGTGGGTCTCGCTCGTTGCCTGACTTAACAGGACGCCTCACGGTACGAGCTGACGGCGGCCATGCACCTCCTCTCAAGAGCTCGAGTAAAGTCATCAACTTGACTGTCACTGCAATTGTCGGTACTGGTGAGATTTCCGGCGTTGAGTCCAATTAAACCGCAGGCTCCTCCGGTTGTAGTGCTCCCCCGCCAATTCCTTTAAGTTTCATCCTTGCGGACGTACTTCCCAGGCGGCTCGCTTCACGGCTTCCCTACGGCACAGCAAAAGCACGTAGCTTTCGCAACACCTAGCGAGCATCGTTTACGGCTAGGACTACCCGGGTATCTAATCCGGTTCGAGACCCTAGCTTTCGTCCCTGACCGTCGGGTCCGTTCTTCTGAGGCGCTTTCGCCACCGGCGGTCCGTCTAGGATTACAGGATTTCACTCCTACCCTAGACGTACCCCTCAGATCTCCCGGCCCCAAGTCGAACAGTTTCCCTCGAGAGCCCACTCGTTGAGCGAGTGGATTTGCCGAAGGACTTGTTCAACCGGCTACGGACGCTTTAGGCCCAATAATAGTGATCATCACTCGAGCTGCCGGTATTACCGCGGCGGCTGGCACCGGTCTTGCCCAGCCCTTATTCGTATATCTTCTTACGATATACAAAAGCGAGGACGTTATGCCCTCGCACTCGGGGTCCCCTTATCGCGCTTTCGCGCATTGTAAAGTTTTCGCGCCTGCTGCGCCCCGTAGGGCCTGGAATCTTGTCTCAGATTCCATCTCCGGGCTCTGGCTCTCACCACCCGTACCGATTATCGGCACGGTGGGCCGTTACCCCACCGTCTACCTAATCGGCCGCAGTCACATCCTATGGCGCCGGAGCATTTCGTACTCACTGCATTCCAGCATAGGAGTACTATCTGTTATTACCCTCAGTTTTCCGAGGTTATCACAGTCCATAGGGTAGTTTATCTACGTGTTACTGAGCTGTTCGCTACGGGTCTTAACCCGTGCAACTAGCATGGCTAAATCGGACCCCGATAGCAATGACCTCTGGCAGGATCAACCAGAATTCCCAGACAATTAGTCTGGGTTGACGAACACTGTGTTGTGTCCTCCATTTTTGAAAGTTGATATTCAGAGGAACTGATCGGGATTCACCGAAACTGTCTAAGTGGGAGAAAAAGTATCTCCCAAGTTTCGTATTTATGCGTTAACATCAGATCTCGTCTGTACGGAGTACCGCAGGGGCGAGATCCTCACCTCGTTTTGCTTCTTACGAAGAAGCTCGGACCTATAATTCCAGTCGTGGACTATTAAACCCATCGGATCTCCCTCATGCAATTATGTGTGAGAATGACTAACAGTATTTGGAGACTAAAAGTGGGCACTATTCATGGAAAAAACATAAAAAAGATCTTTAATGGAGATCTTAATCGATGCGTTCGATGCCTTTTTTAGAAACGTTTGCTTCTTTCAATTTGCTAGGCATCCAGCTAGGAGAATCGGGAGGTGCAGTGGTCATCCACGCCCATGCATCGTAAATATGCACTTTGCTTGTTCCTCTCTCTCTCATTCTTATTTCTACGCGTCTAGCGCTTGCCTCATTGTCACCAACGTCGTCGAGTCTTCGGGCAGCTTTAAGGGCTGCTTGTCTTGGTGTGTTGCCGCTAAATACACTTGATTCGTTTCCTGCTCTGTCTTGGAGAGCAAAATTTCGTTTTCCGTCTTCACGTACCATGGTTTGATTCCACCATGAGGACCGTGAAGAGGGCAGGTTATAAATATATCGGAGAATCGGGGGTTGGATTGGCCATATCTTTATATAGTAGGCCTCGTCTGGGGTGTTTTTTTTGGTTTTTTTCACGCGAGGTGTGAGATAGGGCCCTAAAAAGAGGGTTTTATAAGTTAAATAAGGGGTTAAATGAAAGAATTGAGTGATAATTCAAAGGCCGAAACTGGGAGTTCGATCCCATGTATATTGAGTACTTCAGGATGTATTTCTCCAAGGATTCCTTTGGGTTCTCCGTCTATTAGGATAGACGCAGATCGTCCTTCAATAAAGGTCGGGTGAGAAATGGGAAGAGTTTCAAGTCTTTTGTTGAATCTTTGACAAAGTACTTGCAGTTTTGATTTTGCTTCTTCATAGGAAGCATGGGAATGGGCGACAGTGGCAGCAATAGCGTAGTTTTCGTCCACTCTTGTGTCTTTTGTGTGGTCTACATTAGCAGTTAACCCAATTTCGAGTAGATTTTGAGGATATGCACGATGTGTGTTGTTTTCTAGTACCATCAAAAGTGAGGGAAGTACCCACGTTCTGATTATTGTGTATTCTGCGGAATAGGGCTCAAGTATCTTAACGGGTTTATGATATCCATATGCGTTTATGTCACCTTCTAACCTCATTTTGGAGAAATTCTCAGTTTCGTTTGTCAAATTAAAGTTGAGTAAATCTTCAAATCCCATTCCAATTAGTACCTGTCTTGTGGCTCGTTCCAAGCTGGAACGTGTAGTCCGACCTCCTATCGTCGCTACATCAGGATAACGTGGTTTGAGTTTGTAAAAACCATGAGTTCTACCTATATCATCAATGATATCAAGAGGATGGAGTACGTCGACTCTATAAGGAGGTATTGTGACCCGGTATTGGGATTCTTGAGGAGGAACTTCGCCTCTGTGGGGTGGTGTGATGACTTTGCCATCCAACCCGGAACGTTCGAGTAAATCAACTACGTCGTTTGAGGAGAAGTTAGTTCCGAGAATTTGTTCTATTCTAGTGTGGTCTATGTGTTTTGTGTCAAGAGAGAAATCTGGTTTGTTAACTGCACCATCTGGAGTTTGAATATTGAGTTCTTCAAGAGTGGCCCCATGGGCTTCTAAAGCATAGCAAATTATGTTGAGCATTCGGTCGATAGTCCACTGATCGGTTCCGGTCATCTCGATGAGGAGATCTCTAGAATCAACGGTTACTTCGGTACGGGCGCTGTTAATTATTGGAGGGAATGAAAACAATCCAAGGTCGTCGAAAAATGCAGGGTATTGTTGATCGCCTTCAACGAGTTTTTTGTACTTTTTTCCGGTTGGATGGAATTCAAGTATCTGCTCGGGTGTTAATTCCTCCTTGAGCCCTAGCGGGACAAAGGATGGTTCAGAGGGAAGAGTTCCACAATACAAGATAGAAGACATTCCGTCTGAATTTTCAATGGCTTTAATCATGGAAAGATCGTGGATACCGATGGAGCCTTTTGCCCTGCCCCTACCAATGGTATCGTGAAGTTTCTCCTGTAATTGGATTAAGGATTTCAAAATGGAATCGTCTAATTTGATTCCACGGGCGATGGCACCAGTGACACAGGGACGGCTGTGGTGGATGGGAGAGTGTAAGGATATAGTCCAATTTGGAGGATTGAGGGAAGGGATGAAAATTCCCCTATCCTGACCATAGTAATATCTCAAAGATCGTGCGATTCCTTCAGTGGATAATCTGTCTAATCTGTCGGGTGCGAACTCTAATTGGAAATTTCCATCTTCATCTTCTCCATCAAATTCAAGGCCCAAATTGAATAGATCTTCTTTTAGTTTTTCATCGGAAATTTCTATTCCGGTCATTTGTCTTAAAAGATTTGGGTGGAGACTTACAACTGGCATTAGTAAGGTACCCCAGTAGATCGCAAAAGTTGTAAATCACAAAGAGTCCCATGGACATCTCGTATATCTTCAAACCCATACATTAGCATTAAGAGTCGTTCGAGTGCTAAGCCCCATGCCATGACGTCGCAACTAACTCCGAGAGGGTGTAGGACTTCGTCTCGGAAAAGGCCCGAGTTTCCTATCTCGATTAGTTCCCCTGTTCGGGGGTGTTCTCCGAAAAGTTCGAAGCTTGGTTCGGTGTAAGGATTGTAATGGGGTTTGAATTTGAGATTGGTTATTCCAAACCGACGGTAAAATTCGGTGAAAGTTCCCATGAGATCTCTGACGGATAAATTTTCTGCCATGACCCATCCTTCTATCTGGAAAAATTCAAGCAGATGAGTAGGATCCAACGTATCGTTTCGATAGACTTTTTCCACAGAGAAAAATCTCTGAGGAGGTTCAAGATGGCCTATCGCCTGCCCTGAAAGATATCGCATGGATAAAGAAGTGGTGTGGCCTCGAAGGTCGATTCCAAGTGCCACATCTTCTGACCATGGAGAATGGTAACCATCTCCGTCTGTTCCGACGCCGTCGAGGTGGGAGTTTTGAACTTTTTCAACTATATCAGTAGGTAAATTTTGTGCAGGAGGTACAGAAAGTGCAAATTGATCCCAATGAGTTCTTGCGGGGTGGTCCTGGGGCATAAACAAACAATCATTGATCCAAAATTCTGAGTCGGCATGAGGACCTTCCATCTCTTGAAATCCCATACTAACTAGTGTGTCTTTGACCCTTTCGGCAGTTTCTCGAAGGATATGTACCCTACCTCCTATGTAGGGTGCAGCCTCGGCTTCGACGTTATAGGCTGTGTATTCTAGGTTCTCCCAGTTTCCTTGGGATAACATCTGAGGGGTGAGATTAGTTACACTCTGAGATATTTTCACGCCTTTCTTGCGCTCTGAGATTCCTTTTTTAGTTAAAATGACAGATCTGGTCGTGAGTTGGTTGATGTTTATCAACCCCCTGGATTCAAGTCTAGTTACTATTGATTGATCAGGTTCTACACCTTGGTCAATGGAAGAAAGAGCGACTTGTTCGGGGTCAGATTTTGGATCGAAATCGCGAGATGAGATTATTTTTCCTTGGTTAATTGTTCCATAATCTTTTCGAGCGTAATTAGAGAGTGCCACACTAACTTCATTTTTATTGAGAGAGGATTGGCTAATTGCCTGGGATAGATCAAATTCGGTTTCAAGTTCGCCCAGTAGTCGTACGGCCTGGTAAAGTCGTAGTTCGGGTAAAGAGTGTTGTAGATAGAGAGATCCTTCGTCTGTGAGTGAGGGTTTAGAATCAGAAAGAGTAGTTATAGAAATCAATCCTTGGGATTCGAGTGCGAATGAGGCACCTGATATGTGTTCAAGTTTGAGTTCAGTTTCTTCGGATAGTTGCTCGAACGTTTTCTCCTCAGTAGGACTTGCTGCTTCGAAAACTATTTTCTGATTTTTCGGGAGTTTGATGGTCATTTAAGAGCGTCCCTCGGTGTTGGGGGTATTGGGATTTAATTGTTCTAGGAGTGGTTCGACTTCTTTTATTTTTTGTTGATAATCCTTTAAGAATTCTCGCATTAAATTTGCTGCTTCTTCTTTACAATCTCCGCAAAGTCGAGTTCCATTTGTGCATTCTTCATAGACTCGTTGTGCGTAAGAATCATCGTCTTGTGTTAAGAGATAGGCATATAGTTCATATACAGGACATTTGTCTGCTTCGCCGCCCAACTCACGTTGGAGTTCTGCAGATTCTCTTCCGCCAGTTGTAGATTGTTTTACTTTTTGATATCCACTTTCAGGGGCTTCAAACAGACTGATATGACTATCAGGGAGAGAAGAAGACATTTTACCGCCGGTAAGACCACTCATGAATCGGTGATACAGGGAGAGAGGTGGGTAGAATCCGTATCCACCATTTTCTATTTCAAATTCTCTCACCATATTATCGATATCATTGTGAGATGCATCGAAAACATCTATGTGTTCTTTGTATACTTGTTTATTTTTAGAGATTTTAGATTCTAGCTCTTTGAGTAGATCGGGAGTTGCTCGGTGATTGATTATTCGGATACGGGGATAGAATTCTTCTTTTGAAGCTTCTTTAAGTTTATTGGTGATGGTAGAAAGGGCTTCACTTGCTTGGTTTTCGTTCTCAATCCACTCGGCTACGTCATTGCAATGAAGTGGAGTTTGGAGGGATGAGAGATTTTCAAATGCTACTTTAAGGTATTCAAGTTCTGCAGCATCTGCTTCGAAACTTGCGTATGCTTCTGTTACGGAGAATAAACGCAAACGGGATGCCAAATCCCTAGTTAATCTTAGGTGGGGGTCTTGATCAGGGCCTACAGGAATGACAGTTGGTTGTGGGTGATCAAGTTGAGGGTAGAGTATGTCAGCAGCTTGGGTTAACACACTTTGGATATGGGATATTTCAGTGTTGCCAGAGAAACCATAGATGGATTGCATTTCGGAAAAATTAGTTTCGATGCCAAGTTCAAACGCCAAGTCTTTAACTCGTTTATTTTCAGATTGTCGATATATCTCTCCCGTTTTTAAATCGAATCCAGATGCTAGAAGAGCTAAAATATAATTCCTAGCGTGGTCATCTATTTCGCTCCAACTCAATTTTCTAGCTGCGTGTGCCTCGAGATCGGCTATTAAACCATAGGCCTTTGCTCCTTGTTTTTGATGCCAAACGATCTCATCAAAAACCATTTTGTGGCCAATATGAGGATCTCCAGTGGGCATAAAGCCTGAAAGGACTGAAAATGGACTTTTGGACTTCATGGCTTCGAGAATGGATTGATATCCACGGTGTCCGAATATTATACCGCGGCGCATGAGATGGTGGGGATGCGAAATATCAGGAAGGAAGTGCTCGAATTTTGAGATTCCAAACTGGGAGAAGAGATCGTTGTAATCTTCGATGGTGGATGACCCCCAGGGGTCAATAGAAATGTGCTTATCGTCCTTACTAGATTTGTTATTCATGGTGTCACCCTTTCCACCAAGACCCATCGGATATTACTACTCCCATCTACAATTGCAAAAAGTGTTCGTTTTCTCACACCTACTGCAAGGCGGACGTTTAGAGATAGTTCTTTGGTTGAAAAAACATGTTCACTTTTGATAACTTTGACTAGATACTCGGAATGGAGCACGTTTTCAGTTGTGTTAAAATCTTGGTAAACGCGGAAATCAAACCCAAATTTAAATCCGGTTTTTGGGATCAATCCACGTTTGCGTAAAACTGTGTAGACAGATAACCGGTGGTCAAATAGATCGCCTTCGGTTTTACGCCCTTGGTGCAATACATTCCCGTTTATAGATAACAATCCACAATTGCACAAATAAGCAGCTTCGACTAGAGATAGTTGTATATGGGGAGTGTTGGGTATGTGCTGACCAAAAAATCCTTCTTTGTGGAAAGTAGAATTTGGATTTTTGAGTAAGACTGTATCAGTTAGTAATATTCCTTGGGAAGGAGGGGGGAAAAATTGTTTTTTTCCATTTGGTTCGATTTCAGTCGTGTTGAAATAGGTCAATTCACCTTCTTCATCTACGATTGCAAGGGTGTGCTCACCAAGTTGGTCTGCGGGGATAGTGGAACGCTCTCCGATGACACGTAATTCATATTTGACGACTCCATCAGGGGGTTTAGTTCCTCGTTCGTAGACTGTGAAGTCTATGTTTGAACTAGAAAGATTATTTGAAGCGCCATCAGGAGTTAAATGAAACCCCCTAAATCGAAGATCGAGATATGTGGAAAATTGAGCAGAAAAATCTGGTTTTTGTGCAGATATAAATTGTATAAAATCCATTCCATCAATATTATCGAGATCCCCACGAAGTAGAAGATGAGCAGCTTCGACTGGGTCGAGTTCAATTTCGTTGCCTTTTTTTGGAATACCATATCCTCTTGAATCGTGAAAACGTTGTTTTGCGTCTTCTCCTACAACTACGACGCCGTCGGATAGATGACCTTCCATGTTCAGAAATATACTGCGGTGGAGAAAGCCGCTACGGTAAATGCTTATGCTGCTGATAAGATAGTATGGAAAAAACACTGGAGAGTTGGTTGGAATTAATATTTGGAAAGGGCGGCACGGTGTTTTTGGATAAAGAAATGCAGGTTGTCATGCTTGCTGCTGCCGTGGGGATGGCAGGTGTATATATCGTAAGTCCAATTGCTGCAGATGTTACCTTGGTGTTTGAGATGCCACTAGTGAGAGCGGGGGAGCTCATAACTGCATATACGGCACCCTCCATTATTCTTGTTCCATTGATGGGGATGTTGTCGGATAGAATTGGACGGCGTCGAGTCATAGTATTTGGATTTATTGTTTTTGGTGTTGCAGGGGGTACTATAGGATTTGTAAATGAGTTTTCTACAGTTCTTATTTTGCGAGTGATACAGGGGATGGGTTTTGCTGCATTAATGCCAGTAAGTGTGGCAATGATAGGGGATTATTACGCAGATATTCAGGAAGCAACAGCACAAGGTGTGCGGATAGTGGGGATGCAATCTGTGGCACTTGTAGCTCCATTGGTTGCAAGTGGCCTATTGATAGCTTCATGGAGAGCTCCGTTTGTTCTATATTTTGTTGCTATTTTTGCGGCCCTATGGACTTGGAGAATATTACCACCAGATATCGAAGTTATGCAGGAGTTGAGGAGTGGCTACATATCTAAATTGTACAAATCTCTCGTCAGGTTGGACATAGCCGCAGTAAGTGTTTCATTTGTCATTCGGTTTATGATGTCCTTTGCATTTTTTGCATACGTTTCATTGTTGGTTTTAGAAAAGTTCCAATATGGAGCGTTCGAGGCAGGGGTGATTGTTACAAGTTACGGTGTCTTAACACTTATCGGGGCGGCTCAATCGGGTCGCTTAATGGCTAGATTTGATCCATTAGTTTTGCTGGGGATTAGTTTACTCGCGACAGGGGTGGGATTGGCGATGATAGGTGCATCTAGTTCATTTATTGTGTTGATGCTTGCGTTGGTTATTTTTTCAGCAGGTGCGAGTGTAAGTGCGCCTATTCAGAAAAGTCTCATGGTGCAATTTTCACCTCCAGAACTTAGAGGGGGAACTATTTCTGCCGCAATGGCTGCTCAAAGTTTCGGCCAGGCAGCAGGTCCATTTTTGATGGGGTTTTTACTTTATCGAGGTACGGTTTCAATTACTTTTGTGAGAATTGGACTTGTTCTAGGAGGGATCGGTCTGATTCTTGCGGTTATTATTCGTTTTGCGAGAAGTAGACGGACTTCTCTATTTATTTAAAGTACCTATGCGTAGGGTCTCCATGGAAAAACTAAATCCTCCACCCGCAATACGAGATTTTGAATTCGAGGGGGATGTGTATAAGATAGCATCCTTGAAAGCATTGGAACAAGATGGTCTTTGTAAATTAAATAGCCTTCCAGTTAGCATTCGAATTCTACTTGAGGCTGTTTTGCGGAATGTGGATGAGGAGATAATAACTTTCGAAGATGTTAAACATGCGGCGTCGTGGGCGCCTGAAACTCCAGACGTGGAAGTTCCATTTAGTCCATCTAGAGTTGTGTTGCAGGATCTAACAGGAGTGCCTGCAGTTGTGGATTTAGCAGCGCTTAGATCGGCTGCTCATAGAGCGGGGAAAGATCCTTCAATTGTGGAACCTGCAGTTCCATGTGATTTGGTAATTGACCATAGTGTCCAGGTGGATTTCTTTGGATCGGAAGATGCGTACGAACGTAATGTTGAGATGGAGTATAAAAGAAATGGTGAACGGTATCGTGCTCTTAAATGGGCGCAGCAAGCATTTTCTAGTTTTAGAGTAGTACCTCCTGGAACGGGGATTGTACATCAAGTGAATTTAGAATATCTTGGGCAAGTTGTTCACTCACGTTTGGTGGGAGAGGATCAGTGGCTACTTCCAGATACACTTGTGGGAACTGATAGTCACACGCCTATGATTGGGGGAATTGGAGTAGTAGGATGGGGAGTGGGAGGAATTGAAGCAGAAGCTGCAATGTTAGGACAGCCCATAACCATGACACTTCCAGAGGTTGTTGGAGTTAAATTAACGGGCGAATTGCCACAAGGAGCTACAGCGACAGATTTGGTTCTGTATATAGTAGAAATTTTAAGAGGTGTGGGCGTGGTGGATAGATTTGTAGAATTCTTTGGTCCAGCTGTCAAGACGTTGTCAGTTCCAGATAGGGCCACTATTTCGAATATGGCTCCAGAACAAGGGTCCACTATTAGCGTATTTCCAGTGGACGACGTGACGCTAGAATACCTTCGGTTAACGGGGAGGGATGAAAAGCATATTCGATTAGTCGAGGCATATCTAAAAGAGCAGGGATTATTTGGAGAGCAAGAGCCGGAATATACAGAAATTGTGGAGCTAGATTTATCAACAATAGAACCTAGCCTAGCCGGACCAAAACGTCCGCAAGATAGGGTGTTGTTGAATGAGATGAGGAATCACTTCGAAGATTTACTTGAATCTGAAGTTGGGGAAAAAGAGACATCAAAAGAAATTTTGGTTGAGTTAGAAGGAGAACGGAGTTCTTCAATTGGACATGGTAGCGTCGTGGTAAGTGCAATTACTAGTTGTACAAATACGTCGAATCCAACGGTCATGGTAGCGGCGGGACTTCTGGCTCAAAGGGCTGTGGAATTGGGTCTCGAAATACCACCTCATGTCAAAACTAGTCTAGCTCCAGGTAGCAAAGTTGTCACAGAATATCTGAAAGAATCGGGTTTGCTCGTTCCGCTCGAAGAATTAGGTTATCATATTGTGGGATATGGGTGTACAACATGTATTGGGAACGCGGGTCCCCTGCCCGAAAGTTTAGAAGGGGCCATTGACGCGAATGGTTTGTGGACAACGAGTGTTTTGAGTGGTAATAGAAATTTTGAAGCGCGAATTCATCCGAAAATTAGGGCAAATTATCTTGCTAGTCCCCCTCTTGTTGTGGCGTATGGTCTTGCAGGTAGAATGGACATCAACTTAGAAACAGAACCACTGGGAGAAGATCGAGAGGGGAATCCAGTTTATTTAGCGGATATCTGGCCTAGTAACGAAGAAATAAACAAGACTGTGAGTGAAAATTTAGATCCTTCTATGTTCCAACAGAAATATTCAGAGGTATTCCTGGGAGATGAAAAATGGGAACAGCTCTCTGCACCAAAAGGAATGAATTATGAGTGGGATTCTGAATCTACATATATTCGAGAACCTCCATTTTTCCAAGACTTTTCTTCAGATCCCCCAGGTACAGAAGATATAAAGAACGCGCGTTGTTTGTTGGTATTAGGAGATACTGTTACGACAGATCACATTAGTCCAGCAGGTCCATTTGGGGGTAGTGTCCCTGCGGGTATTTGGCTTTCAGATCAGGGTTTGTCTCCATATGAATTTAACACATATGGATCGCGACGGGGGAATCATGAGGTAATGATGAGAGGCACATTTGCTAATGTCAGAATTAAGAATGAATTGGTCCCAGGGACAGAGGGTGGTTACACATTAGATTTTATTTCTCAAGAGGTTTCAAGTGTCTATGATGCTAGTAGACACTATCACGAAGAAGGAATTCCACTTATTGTTCTTGCAGGGAAAGAATTTGGAGCAGGCTCTAGTCGAGATTGGGCGGCGAAGGGATCAGATCTCTTGGGAATACGCGCGACAATTGCAGAAAGTTATGAAAGGATATTTAGAGATAATTTAGTAGGAATGGGAGTGCTCCCACTTCAATTTGAAAAAGGAGAATCGCGAATGGAACTGGGCCTTGATGGATCAGAAAAGTATGATATAGTAGGACTAGAATCGGGGGTAGCTGTTGGTCAAAGATTAAAAGTCATTGCTGAGAAAGAGGATGGAAATAAAGTAGAATTTTCAGTTGTAGCCCAAGTGAATACACCCGCTGCGGTGAAATACATCGAACATGGTGGAATTTTAAATTATGTTCTTAGGAGACTTCTTGCATAAGAGTTGGGTAGGATAGGAAAAGGGAATTAAATAGCTCTATTGGTGGTTCCAGCAAGTAGTTCTAATATTTGTAAAACTCCAGAATTTCCATCTTTTCCCATGCCATTTTCAACCATGGATTTGTATAATTCATGTGCTACCATAGTCTGAGGCATGGGGGAGCCAAATTCCCTTCCAGAGTCGACTGCAATGCAGAGATCTTTATATTGGTATTCGGCGAAAAATCCCGGAGTGAAATCTCCCTTGATCATGTCAGGGGCACGGTTTGTAAGTGTCCAACAGCTAGCTGCACCCTGTGAAATTGCAGAAACGACAGAATCTAAATCTGCCCCAGCTTTTTTTGCGAGAAGTACCGCTTCGCTGACACCGACCATCTGGGATGCAACGATTATTTGATTACATGCTTTAGCTATTTGTCCCGCACCACTCTTTCCACAATAGGTTATTGTAGTTCCCATTGATTTGAAAACATCCATATGTTGACTTAAGAGGTCGGAATCCCCACCTACCATGATAGAGAGAGAACCATTAATTGCACCTTCTTCGCCTCCAGAAATAGGAGCATCAAGTAGAGAGACACCAGAATTGGTGAGTTTTTCTGCGATTTCTACAGTGGTCTTGGGAGATATGGTAGAACAATCTATGAGTGTACTTCCATTTTGAAATCCTTCTAATAGGCCTCCCTTTTGGAAAATTACATCAGAGACTGATTGTGAATTGGGTAAACAAGTGATAACTATTTGTGCATTTTCTGCGACTTCTTTTATTGTTTTTGCGGGCGTTCCTCCGGCTTTAGCGAATTCTTGTAATCTAGGTTTGGATCGATTATAGCCGATTACAGAATATCCTGAATTTAATAGATTTTTTGCCATAGGGAGACCCATTATCCCTAAACCAACGAATCCAATTGATTGTGTCATAGTGTATAACCTGTCTCAAAACATAAAAGCATCCTCTGTCGCAATTGTTACGTGAGTTCCTTGCAGAGAGAATTGTATGAAGCTTGTGAATAAGGTAATTATTGTGACAGGTGCTGCTGCAGGATTGGGAGAAGCTATGTCCGTGGGTTTTGTTAAAGAAGGAGCAACCGTAATTTGTGGAGATATAGATAGGAAAGAACTGGAAAAATCAGTAGAAAAAATTGAGGGAGGGGGAGAAGCAATTCCCGTTGTTGCCGATGTGGGGAATGAAAATGATGTGGAACGTTTAATTAAAATATCGGAGGAATTTGGGGGGGCGGATGTTCTAGTTAACAATGCAGGCGTGAAGCAATTGACACTAGTGGGTGAAGAATACTCAGTTGCGGAAGTTCCTCTTGAATTATGGGATGAAGTGATAAACACCAATTTGCGCGGATGTTTCTTATGTACTAGAGCTGTGCTTCCAAGTATGTTAAATAGAAAAAGTGGAAGAATAATTCACGTCACATCAGGACATGGTAAAAAAGGAAGAGTCAAAAGAAGTCCGTATGTTTCGTCTAAGTTTGGGGCAGAGGGTTTTCATTGGACATTGTCCTTGGAACTGAAGAACACTCCCGTGGATTCATTGGTATTTACACCTCCCCCTGGAGGGGTTAGAACCAGCGAAGCTGCTTTTGTGGAAGATCCTTTGAAGAATATGAATCACGACCCGGATGTGATTATAAAACCGATGGTTAAACTCGCAAGTGGAGAAGGAAGAAATGGTGGAAGGTACAGGGGGAAGGGAGATGGAGAGGGGTATGAAGAAACAGACTATATTTTTGAAAATTAAAACAGATCTTCTTTGCTATCTAAGAGGGTTGCAGGACCCCCCATGTGCCATGTTTTTGTCTCGATTCCCAGATCGGATATAGAATCTGAGATTTGAGAAACATATTTTTCCCTCGTATTGATATAAACTGTTGCACCAGTATCAGTTGAAAAATATGCATCTGAACCTTCTTCTCTCAAGGCGCGGATATTTTCAAAAATCGATAGGGTTTCTGGCTTCCAGTAAATCCATCCTTTTGGGCCTGTCATGGTAGTTGCTGCCAAGGAAATAGAATCTAATTCTGCAAGTGAGAAGATACCATCAAAATCTCCGATTTCTATTGCATCTAGTGCGTTGAATATTTGAGATTCTGCATGTTTTACTCTTGCTTGAAACATGTGACTTTCAGTGGCTTCTGCGTGGGCAGATTCTGTTTCTTTATGGGCAGGAACAATTGCGACAATGATTCGATAATCATCAGAGAAACCATCTTCAATTTGGTATGATTTACATTCAAGATCGTTTTCACTTGAACGTAAGATGGAAAATCCTCCGGTCACAGAACGTGCTGCAGAACTGGACCCACGTCTGGCGATAGTAGAAATTTCTTCCAAAGAAAGATCTAGATTGGCTGCTGATGACAAAGCCAAAGCTGCTGCTGCAAAACCAGATGAAGAAGATCCAAGTCCTATATTAGAAGGAAATGAATTTGTACTTTCAAGTTTTACATGGTGAGAAATGTCGCCCAATTCGCGTACCCGGTCTACAACTGCTTTTACACGTTCAGCTGATCGCCCTTGGAGATTTTTTCCGTCGATGGAATATTGATCTGATTTTAGAGTGGAATCAAATTCCACGGTAGTAGTAGTACTACTCGGGGCTGTGCAAACGCTAATGCTATCGTGGAAAGGAAGCCGGAGTATAGGGTCTTGCATTCCATGATATTTTATGAGTCCTTGGATGGGATGGGCTCTTGCGGTCGCCTTCATGGAATGAGGCGTGCGTGTGATGAACTTAACACTCTCGATATTTGACAGGAGGGAATAGTGAGGGGGTTTGAGCTAATTAAGAGGGAGAATTTATTTTTTTGATTGCCCAAGAAAGGGTGATTAATACTGCTAGTATAACACCGGCAAGAGTGCCCAACAGTCCTGTGATGATAAATCCTTGGTCGGGCCCCACTATGGTTGCAGGATCCAAGTTTAAAATGGGGATACGAGATAGGGGAATGAATAATTCAGGGTGGGTAGCAACATAAAGGAAGAATAAAGGGGATATTGTTTTTCCTAGATTTCGGATCCAAGATCCAATTGAAACTATCCCAGCCCTGATGTCTCGAGAAGTATTTTGGGTCAGTAGGCTAGTTTCCAGACCTGCTGCGAATCCTTCCATTATACCATAAAGAAGGCCAACAAGTAAGAAAGAAATGAGAGAAGTTGCGAGACTGAAACCAATTGAAACTATTCCTATAAAAATCATACCGGCCAAAACTATATATTTGATCTCGAATCTGCTATTTGCTAGACGCTTGACTTGGGTGGCTACTGCCGCGAGTCCTAAACTCATCATGCTGAAAACGAGTCCAGCCTCTCCGGAAGACATACCGTATTTTAATACCATCAATGGTAAGAATGTGTAGACACCGTATTTGATGAAAAATCTCATGAAAACTACGGCATAGGAGATTACGACAGACCAATTAAACAGGGCCTTCCACAATGAATAGAAATAGACAAAAGAAGTTGTACGCGGTTCTTTTTCTTCAGTTCCCATTTCGGGCATATATTTGAGAGTATATAATCCAGCAGGTATGGCTATGAAGAAAAACAAGAAAGGTAAATTCCAAGCTATCCCCCCCAAGAGACCTCCTACGACTGGGTAGAAAAATTTGGCTATGTTTATAGAAACCACTCGCAAACCTTGAGCTCCAACTTCAAGATCAGTTTGTTTGGAAAACATGTCTCCAATTATAGTGCCGGACATGGGCATGATTCCACTGACTCCAATTCCTTGTGCAAATCGTAACAAGAGTATTGTTTGCATATTATCTGTGAAAAAGATAGCAGTCCCACAGACACCAAAAAGTAATAGAGAAACTGCAAGGACTATTTTCCTTTGGAAACGGTCAGCGATGAAACCCCAGAGAGGTATGAAAATAAGAGCGGGAAATGTGAACCATGCGATCATGTTTGCCATATCCATTTCGGTCATTCCTATTTCTAGAAACATCAGGGGAAAGACGGGTGAGATAAACGTCACACCCATCATGGAAAGGGCACTTACACCGTAAAGAAAAGAAGCGGTTCGCTCGAGTTCTGGTCTATCTTTAAAAGAAGTTGGGAGAAGGGACATTTCAGGAAACTTTATCGATTATTTTAGGAATGGCAAGTGTTTAAACTGGAGCAATGATGGATAAAATCGAATTAGTATCCAATTGCAATCCCATCTCTGCGAGGATCAGATCCTCCGATGAGAGTGCCATTTTTATCTGAATAAATAAATTGCCCACCTCCAAAATGTTCTCTGGGGTTGAAGAAGAGATGTTCTTCCAGAACATCATGCCCTTTTTTGCGTAGTGCAGCAACGGTACTATTGGGGATACGGCTAGTTTCTAGGGCAATTGTATTTCCATTTACCCATCTAAATCGAGGGGCATCCATTGCAGCTTGAGGATTGAGACCCAGGTCTACTAAAGATAGCAAGACTTGCAGATGTCCCTGTGGTTGCATAGAGCCACCCATGACACCCCAAGACGCCTTGAACTCTCCATTTTTTTGAAGCATGGCAGGTATTATGGTATGAAATGGTCTTTTATGAGGAGAGATGCAATTTGCGTGTGTTGGATTTAAGCTAAATGAACATCCTCGATTGTGAATTAAGAAACCATTTGAAGAGAGTCCACTTCCGAAAGCCATGAAAATGCTGTTGATAAATGAAACTGCATTTCCATCACCGTCGACTACAGAAATGTAAATTGTATCGTTGCCATTTGGACCGGCTTTAGGAATATAAGAACTAGCAGATTCTCCTATTTCTTGAGCTCGTTTTTGTGCGTATTTTTTTGATAGCATTTTTTTCATGGGGATATCCACCATGGCAGGATCGGAGATGTATTTGTGCCCATCTGAAACTGCTATCTTGAAGGTCTCAACGAGTGTGTGGATCCGGTCGGGGTCTGTGATAGAAGGTGGAAGGTCAAAATTTTCGGCAATGTTTATCGCCTCAAGTGCTATCAGTCCTTGGCCATTTGGGGGAGCCTCAAGTATATCGATTCCACGGTAATTAGTACAAATTGGATCGCACCAAGCCCCTTCATGTTCTTCGAGGTCTGATCGAGATAAGAGTCCACCATCTTTTTGTACGGCTTCAACCATATTTTTTCCTAAGTTTCCGTTGTAAAATTCTGAAATACCGTGTTTAGCGATTAGCTCAAATGTATCGGCTAACTGAGTATTGGAAAAGATGTCTCCAGGGGTGGGTGGGGAACCACCGGGGAGATAAGTGAGTGCAGTTTTAGGGTAGGGAGTAATTCTATTTGAAGCAAAAGACCATTGCCAAGAAATATATTCACTCACTGGGAAACCATCTCTTGCATATTTGATTGCGGGTTCAAATGCTTCCGAAAGGGAAATTGTACCATATTTTTCTAGTAGATCGTTCCACCCTGCTAAAGCACCAGGGGTTGTTACAGAAAGTCCACCTTTTGTGGGCATTTTAAGCTCGTCTTCGGTTGGTTGGGTGTCGAGATTTTGAAACTCACTTTCGGTTTTCTGTTCAGAGGCTAGATTTTGGCATAGTGATAAATTGGCTTCTTCAGGGGCACCGCCACTTCCATTATACGCTTGGTATTGGTTATTGAAATGTACTAGAGCGAACATATCCCCTCCAATACCAGACATGTGGGGTTCGACGACGTTGAGTACTGCAGCTGCGGTTACAGCTGCGTCTGCTGCATTCCCACCATTCTCTAACACGCGGAGGGCAGAAAGGGCTGCCAATGGTTGGCTTGTTGCAACCATTCCATTTTTTGCCATCATTGCAGATCTGCGTCCAATGAATTGCCAGGGATAGCTGAATTTCATCTATATAGTAATTAGTGCATACAGTTTATTAAAGTATACAAGTGAGTATTGTAGGAATTACTCCCACCCAGTACTCCCAAACTCTTGTAATATGAAATCGCCAATGGACTGTCCTGCTGCATCTAACACTGATTCTGAAAGAAGGATTGGACAATCTGCTCGGACCGCTAGAGCGATCGCATCAGAAGGCCGAGCATCGAATGCAAACGGATGGGATTTTCCATCGGTGTAACGTTGAAGATGAATTTTAGCGTAGAAAGTTCCTCCAGAAAGGTCATCTACAATGATTTTGTCAAGTGCACCTCCTAGTTCGGTTATGATTTCTAGTAACAGATCGTGAGTAAGTGGTCTGGTGCTCCTTTCTCCTTGCAATTCGAACTGAATGGATTGTGCTTGGTCGGGGCTAATAAAGATGGGAACGTATCTATCTTTGGCTGTTAAAAGTACTACGGGAGTTGCCATTCCAGATTCGCACCAACTGATTCCAATTCCTCGGATTTCTGCCTCGTGATCCATGATGCTTAATGGGGATGGAAGGTAAAAAAATCCTCGTTAATTTTGATTAGATTCGGAATTTGTTGCCCCACTCATTTTTCCGTATTGAACAGGAGGTGAGTTTTTCGGTGTGGCCCAATCAATAGCATTTTTGATAATCAATTGAATGTCTTGATTGTGATATACAGGATGCGTTTCGTGCCCAGGTCCCAAGAAGAATATGTTTCCATTTCCTCTTTTCCAGCAACACCCACTTCGAAAAACTTCGCCTCCTTCGTTCCAACTAACCAATACTAGGTCGTCGGGTCTAGGTATATCGAATGGTTCGGCGAAGACCTGAGATTGTGGGAATTCTATATACTCGGAGGTGAGGTTTTGGACTATTTGGTGCCCGGGGTCAACTATCCAAACGCGCTCGATTTCATCTGCATTTCTTCGTTTTAATCGGCACGAAGTTCCCATGAGCAATTGGAATGGTTTGGAGCGCAATGCCGAGTGAAGTACTATAAATCCCATTCCATCCAACACTCTTTTTGTCACACGTTTTGCGATGGAGTCGTCTAATAATTCATTTTTGTTATGGGACCACCAAAGCAGTACATCTGTTTGGTCTAATAATTCAGAAGGGAGTCCGTGTTCGGGAGAGTCCAGGGTTGCAGTGGTGGTGACATACCCAGATTCGGTGAGAAAGTTAGCTATAAAATTATGAATCCCAGAGGGGTAAAGTTCCCCTGCTGATGAATTATCTCGCTCACAGTGGTATTCATTCCAGATTGTCACGCGCACCATAGAGTAGTTGGTTCTGGCGGAGAAGGTATAGTTATTGATTCAATCGAGTGGCTTTTAGCAAAAGTTTCAGATTTGAAAAAGATTCCACAGATCCATTAGTAATTTTTATGTCAAAAAGTGTTTTTGCTTCAGGTGGAGCATTAATGAAAAGTTCATTGAGTTTTGTCAGGTTATCTTTAGATGTATTAGATTGGGTAGTCCAAGGAATATAGGGAATATCCTTCTTCAGGACGGTGGCAGATTCTATGTTAAATTCTTGCTCTTCAATCCAACTTGTCCATTGATCTACTGTGTGGCTTTGAATGTGGGTGGGATCTCTCAATTTTTCAACGGTATTGAGGAATGTGTTGAGAAAAGGGGTATTGGGAGCTACGTTGTCTTCAAATAGAAAAACACCGGAAGAATTTGATACTCGAGAGACTTCCTCAAGGAACAGACGGGGGTTGGGAAAATGGTGTGCTGCAATTCTGCAAACGATGGTATCAAATGAATCATCGTGGAAAGGTAGAGATTCTGCGTCGGAGACCGCCACTTCCAAGATAGGATATGCAGATAGAGCTGTGTGTGCCATTTTAGGAGATATGTCGATAGCTATAACACGAGAGTGAGAGGAATTTTTTTGGAAAATCGCATTGGCAGCATGTCCTGCTCCAGTGGCTATGTCGAGTGCGAGTCGAGAGCCTCTTGACCAATTGGCTAAGATATCTAAATCATCTCCCTCACGGTGGATTTTACTAGAGAGATAAGAGTTTGCCCTATTTCCAAAAGCGTTGGCAGTTTGTTTTTTGTGAGTGGGACGGTTTTCCATGGTAAAACTGGGTTTTATGTTTACTTTATTTTCTGTTTAAGTATATATTATCGGGTTTTTAGTAGTGACAACCCGATATTGTTTTCCTTAAGCACTCGTTGTTAAATGTAGGAATATGTTGGCTAGACAATATCTTAGAGAAAATTCGGAGATAGTAAAAGAGGCCATCAAAAATAGGAATATGGGAGAAGGAGAAGTAGTGGTAAAATTGCTTCAAATAGATGAGAAATGGAGAGTTATGAAGGCCCAATGTGACGATCTTCGGCATGAAAGGAATAAGGTTTCAACGTTGATTGGAAATCTTAAAAGTAAAGGGGAAAATGAGGCTGCTGAGAAAGCCATAGCTCAATCGTCGGGGTTGAAAGTAGAATTAGAAAAGCTAGAAGAAAATGCGAAAGCTCTAGAAGAAGAATTAAAGAAAGGGTTATTGGAATTACCGAATGTGCCACATGAAAGTGTCCCGACGGGAATGGATGAATCAGATAACGTTGAGATTCGCCGGGTGGGATTTGAAAATTTAAGAGAATTTCCAGAGGATATTGTTCCCCATTATGATCTAGGAGTTAGGTTGGACATAATTGATGAGATGAGAGGTGCAAAAACTACAGGGTCGGGTTTTTATTTTTTGAAAGGAGAAGGTGCGCGGTTGGAACATGCTTTAATTTCACTGATGCTAGATATCCATAGAGAACAGGGATATATTGAATTAATCCCTCCAATCCCGGTATCATCTGCATCTATGACGGGGACAGGGCAGTTTCCAAAATTTGTCAATGATGCTTATAAAATTGAAGGAGAAGATCTGTGGCTATGTCCAACTGCAGAAGTCCCGGTTACAAATATGTACTCTGAAGAGATTTTACTTGATGAGGATCTACCAATAAAGCATCAGGCTTACACTCCTAATTTTCGGAGGGAAGCGGGAGAACATGGTACAGAAACTAGAGGAATTGTTAGAGTGCATCAATTCAATAAAGTTGAATTGGTTAATTTTACCCGGCCAGATTCAAGTTATGAACAGCTTGAGTTGTTAGTGAATGATGCAGAAGAAGTGCTCAAGAAACTACAATTGCCATATAGGGTAATTTCCCTTTGTACAGGAGATTTGACATTTTCCTCGGCTAAAACTTATGATATTGAAATTTGGACACCGATAGGGAATAATGAAGAAAAAAATGATGGTCGGTGGTTGGAGGTTTCTTCTGCATCTAATTTTGAAGATTTCCAGGCGCGTAGGGCAGGATTGAGGTATCGTCCGAAGCGTCATGAATCGGCAGATTATATCCATACGTTAAATGCTTCAGGTTTGGCACTTCCTAGGGTCATGGTTGCGATTCTAGAATATTATCAGAATGCAGATGGGACTGTGGAAATACCACAAGTATTGCGTCCATATATGGGTGGATTGGAAAGAATTGAAGGTAGTGATCCGATAGGAGAGAGTGCAGTTGGTGCAGGTTTGAGAAACTAGATTTCAATTGTTGTGTCAATTAATGCAGAGAGAGGGCTAACTATGGTTCGATGAGGGGCCTCAATTGAAATGGGTGTTGTGAGAGAGATATTTGAAAATCGTATGTCAGACTTAAATTCGCCATTGGTTTGAATCATAGTTGCCTCTACTTGTCCCGATTGTAACTCGCGTATCCAAACTGTTTTTCCAGAAAAAGAGGGGTCTGTTTTTCCGTGAAGAATCCAAATTTTGGGCGCAAGGTTTAGATCATTTCCAGCCAGAGGATATCGTCTATCGTGCCACTCCCAAAATCCATCTTGGAGTACGTAAACGTTTGTAAATCCAGAATTCAATAAGCTAGCTGCTCTTAATGTGGAGAGATGAAGTGGACATCCACAATAAGTCACAATTCTATCGTTTTTTGGCCAATATGAAGTGGGGTCTGAGGATCCAATTCCAGATGGTGCGGGGCTTAGTATAGATCCTAGAATGTGTGATCGTTCGTATTGTGTTTGAGATCTTGAGTCGACAAAACGGGCTTCTCCTCTTTGGTGCCAATTATAGACTGTTTTGAGGGGTGCTAGAGGGATAGTTTGAGAGTTGACTTTAGCCACATCAAAAGTAGTGGGGTCAAAGAATTGTCGAGGGGGAATTTGAGCGGGCAGAGGAGGGTATCCATCGAAGGGGTCTAAATCTGGTTCATATTTGTTATTTTCACTTGTACCGAGACACCCAGAGATTGCAATTCCAATTCCTAATAGAATGTCTCTCCTTTGCATTAGTTAGTCTTTGAGATACGGAGATATCAAGTGTTTGGATTTTTAATTGGATCTACTGAAAAAATGCGATCCAGATTGCCACGGAGAAAAGTGATAGTCCCAGCAGCAAATTCAAGGTGTGAACTTGTCCAGGTGTATTGAATAGTTTACGAAGTAACGTTCCGGCAAATGCCCATGTACATAGGGCTGTGAAACCCAATGTGGAATTGATTAAAACGAACAAGATTTTTACTCCATAGCCAGGGGCGAATTGAGTTGCAAAGGTGGTCATTAAAACAATGAAATGGATCCATGCTTTCCCATTTACGAGTTGTAAGAAAAGACCTGTAGAGAAACCAAGTAGTTGAGTAGATTCGTCGGTGGATACGGAGGATGAGAACGCTATTTTATAGGAGAGGTATGCAATATACAATGCGCCAGCGTAGACTAGTATTTGGAGTATATTGGCATTCTGTTCAATGAAAACGGCTCCGATTCCAATTATGAGTGCTAAAACCGTGAATCCAAAAAACATTCCTATCATCAATGACAAAGTGTTTCGGATTCCGTGTTGAGACCCATGTGCTGCACAAAGTAAATTGTTGGGTCCAGGGGAGAAAGTCATTGAAACCATAAATAAAGCCGTTGCGCTTATGAGTGCCCAATCCATGAAAAAAGAAAGCTGTGTACAGACAAAAAATTGAGGGTTCGAAATGGGGTTTCCTTCGATTCTCTTTTGGTACTTCTGGATATATAGTCAAGCTGTGGAAATCCATATTCGATATGAAGGTGACGACGATCCAAGCAAATGCACGGCTAGAAAGCTTTCACGTTTCGGGTTGGCTGAATTACATAGAGATAATAAGTCAACACCATATGGCATAATCCTTAATCCGTATTCGGAAAAGGCGTTGTCTCCTGCCGATTATAAATATCCGTACAAATTGGTGGCGTTGGATTGTTCCTGGGAAACTGCAGGGGTTGGTAGTTTTTCTATGAAAGGTATCCACCGGGCGCTACCATTTCTAGTCGCAGCCAATCCCGTGAACTATGGAAAGCCGTTTAAACTTACAACAGTGGAGGCTATAGCGGCCTCTTTGTTTATTTTAGGTGAGAAAGAACAATCTAGAAAGGTACTATCTAAGTTCCGATGGGGACTGAATTTTTTAACACTTAATGAAGAGCCTTTAGAATCATATGCGTCTTGTTTAACTTCAGAAGATGTGGTAAATGTCCAAGAATTGTACTTGTCTTGAATAAAATGTTGTTTAGAAGCCCCGATGGGACTCGAAAGTTTTTAATTGTGGTAGACTATACGTGTGGCTATGGCGCGCTTTGAACAAGCAGAGAAACGCATGTTGCAAAAGAAAATTTGTATGCGTTGTAATGCCCGAAATCCACAGAAAGCGAAGGCTTGCCGTAAATGTGGATATACCGGGTTGCGTGTTAGAAGAAGAGAACGCCAAGCTGCTGGTTAGTTTAATTGCAGAATGGAGTTATCCCTCTGGTTTGTATTTTGGCTCTCGTTTCTTGGCTCTAGCCAGGGCTTTAGAGATTACTTCCAAAACATCTCCGTGGAACATCGGGCCATGGCCTGGGTACATATTCCTTAAATCTTGAGGGGAATTGGATAATATTAGCTCTATACTAGATATTAAATCCTCTCGGGAACTGCCAGGTAGATCGGTGCGTCCGAAACTACCACGATGGAACGCTTGGTCACTGTAGACGACTATATCTCCTGTAAAAATGGAATTATGATTCAAAAAAACCAAATGGTCTTTGGAATGTCCAGGAGTGTGGAGAGTCGTATACCAATCGTCGCCCATGAATATTTTTTGGCCATTGGTAAGTTTTGATGTTTGCAAAGGATGATCTGCATAGCAATGTAGATCGGGTCGAAAAGCATCCATGATATCATGTAAAGATCCAACATGATCGGGATGTTGATGGGTCAGAACTATAGAATCTATTTTGGAGGTATGGAGATAAATTTTTTCAAGAGTGTTGGGGTCAGAACCTACATCTACAAGAGTGGTTTTTTCTCCGAAAATCAAATACGCGTTGGAAGTAAAAATGGTGGATTCATGCGTGAGGTTACAAACGTCCATTGGAGTCACATCGTATTGATTGAAGGGGATTCGGGGTATCTATTAGTCCAAAGTATGGCTAGTATCATGATGAGAACTACGGCACCGGTAAAGGCTATGGATTTTGTGGTAATCCAAACAATGGTGGAGCTGAACCACATAGATAGCATCATTATATACCGTGCTTTTCGAGGGAATACCCGCTCAGTTTCCCAATTGTGAAGAAAGGGTCCAAAGATTGAGTGGGTGTAGAGATAGTTGTGCCATTTTTTGGAACTTTTCCCAAAGGCCCAAGCTGCAATAATCAGAAATCCAGTGAACGGTATTCCAGGAGTTATGACTCCAACATATGCCATGAAGAGGGCGGCGAAACCAATTGCCATATATAAGTATTTTTTTGGATTGTTTGGGTCAAATTCGATTGATGGTTGTTTAATAGGGATAGAGTTCATAAACTGTCAGTACAACTAGTAAAGTATATGGAGGATATGAGGGGATCGAAAGTGATCTCATGTGAGCGTTGCCCCGCATTGGTTTCTTCACGGACTATGATTGTTAATGGGGATGGAAAAATGAACGCGGAGATATTATTTGTAGGAGAAGGTCCAGGTAGAGAAGAAGACATAAGCGGAAAGCCATTCGTGGGGAGAAGTGGCCTTGTTCTTGATAGAAGCTTACAAGAAAATGGTATTTCAAGAGGAGATGTTAGAATCACTAATTGTGTTCGTTGTAGGCCCCCAGAAAACAGAAATCCATCCAAAAAAGAACTTTCTAATTGCAAGAACCATCTGTACACCGAAATTGCACTTGTAGATCCTAAATTGATTGTTGCGCTGGGACGAGTTCCATCTGAACATTTACTTCAAAGGGAAGTACTAGTTACAAAAGAAGCGGGCGAAGTAGAATTAGCGAACATTGAGGGAGTGGATCGGTCTATTCTGATTTGTATTCACCCCGCTGCGACTCTCTATAATCCAAACCAAAAAGTGATTTTTGAATCTGCAATTTCAAAAGCTGTGGAGTTGGTTGGATTAAAAATGAAAGGGGCGAAGTAGAAGTATTGTGGGTATGATTTCTGTGCATAATCCTTTTGTGGATTGTTAGTCTAGTAGAATAAGTGGGAGATAATCCATGACTGATGTAAAAATAGCAATAATAGATTATGGGTTAGGAAATCTGAGGAGTGTTAAAAGGGGTTTTGAGCGTTCGGGCGGGGATGTGATTGTAACATCAGATATAGATATTATATCTCACGCAGATGGTGTGGTATTACCAGGAGTGGGAGCATTTTCAGAGGGTATGGAAAATGCAGAACCACTCAAAAAAAGTATTATTGAAATTGGAAAAAGTGGGATTCCTATGTTTGGTATTTGTTTAGGAATGCAAATGTTACTAACAGAATCAGAAGAGGCAGAATGTGTAGGACAAGGGGATGTGCAGGGACTGGATCTAATTCCAGGTAAGAATATCAGAATTAGAAATGAAAAAGTGCCGCATATGGGGTGGAATGAGTTGAAGATTGTACAAGATCATCCTATTGTCAAAGGAGTGGATGGATTGCACGCTTATTTCGTGCACTCATATCATGCAGTTCCAAAAGATAGTTCTGCGGTAGTTTCAACTACAGAGTATGGGGGGGAATTTGCTAGTATGATTGCTAGAGAAAATATTTTTGGGACACAATTTCACCCGGAGAAATCTGGAGAAACTGGTTTAAAAATTCTCCATAATTTTATTGAAGTTTGTCAAAGTGTATGAGTCTAAAAAGATTTTAAGAGGAATCTTCAGGGGTAAGAATACTGAGGATAATGATTAAAAATATAAATAAAAAAGAAAGCAATCCCGGTACGAATACTAGTGGCTCTGTTAAATTTCCCCCGGTACTTCTCATTATGGCCAAAGATACACCAATACCAACGGGGATTGATAGAAATAGGGACCAAAAAATTTCAGACGGTTTTGGTTTTTGAAAAAAATTCATAATAAATCTCGGACTTCGGAATACCACATGTCATGGTAATCTATGCTTCCAGTTCTTTCTGCTATATCTACTGCCAATAAATGCCAACATTTCTTATTCGTGTCGCTTTTGATATTGTATTCTGAACCTTTGCAGGTACACATCCCGTCTTCCACGATATATTCGTCATCATATCCGACAACTACGGTGAAATCTCGATATTGTTTGACCCTGTCTTCTTGAATAGCTTCGAGGGCTTTTTGTCCACGAATCCCGTTTTTCTGTAGTAATGACTCTGTGTAAAAATTTGCGGGTTTTTCAGGTAGCGAGGAATTGTTTTTTCCACTGGGCTTTGGCACAAGGTGTAGTTAGTGCTCCAGGGTAATAAAAATAAATAAATTGGCAACTTTGTTGGACAGAGGATGGCAAGTAACCATAAACGATGGATTTTCAGGTTTTGCCACAGACGTGGATATATGTATACAGTCTCAGAGGGAGGGATTGAAGCCATAGTTCCGTCTGCATCGGTGTCTGGTAGAACTAAAGATGTGTTTTTTAATCCGAATATGGAGCTAAATAGAGATATAACAGTAGCGGCGTTGCGAGCATACAGGGTTGAGGGGGTTGATACATATCTAGATGCAAATGCTGCGACCGGGATAAGAGGAGTGAGGGCTGCTGCAGATGGTTGGAAAGTAACATTAGTGGATATTGAGGAAGATGCTGTCGAATTGTGTAAATCTAATTTATCTAGGAATGGATTGTCGGGAGAAGTGTATCAAAATGATGTCAATATTGTCCTTCGTCTTAATAGATATGACGTGGTGGACATAGACCCATTTGGAAGCCCGATTTCTTTTTTGGATAGTGCATTCAGAGGGGCTAAGCGTTTGATTTGTGTGACTGCGACCGACACAGCACCTCTTTGTGGTGCACATTTCCAGGCGGGTGTTCGGAGATATAGTTCCATTCCTCGGAAAACGGAATACCATGCAGAAGTAGGAATTAGAGTTCTTCTTTCTTTGATGGCACGAATGGCTGCGCGATATGATATTGGAATTAATCCCATATTATGCCATGCTACTCGCCATTATTATAGGGTGTATGTAGAAATAGAAAGGAGAGTGTCAAGAGCAAATGAATCGTTGGAGGAAATAGGATACTTGCATCACTGTACCTCTTGTTTGCATCGGGATACTCAAGATGGTTTGATTTCGTTTCCACCTTCTATTTGTCCTTCGTGTGGCAGTACAAAAATGACAACTTCTGGTCCAATTTGGTTGGGAAATACAGCCAGCAAAGATTTTGTAGGCAGGGTTGAGGGAAACCTAACAGAAGAAATGGGTATGGCCCATAGGGCGCAAAAAATATTTTCAAGGTTATTAGAGGAACTAGAAATTCCTACACACTATGACCAGCATAAATTATGTCGACTGTGGAAGCGCCCTGCGCCCTCCATGGAAATATTTGTGCAATGTTTATCAGATGTGGGTTTTGAGGTTTCAAGAACCCACTATGGGGGAACTACATTGAAAACAAATGCTACAGTTTCTGAGATATACGAGGCTACAGGAAACTAATTGATTTAGAAAGTGCGTAGATATCGGTTATGTTCCCACTCGGAAACAGAAACCAAATAATCTGCATATTCTGCACGTTTGGTAGTGGTATATGCTTCGATTATGTGAGGCCCAAGTGCATTGCAAATAACTTCGTCTGCTTCGAGGGCATCTATAGCATCTCCTAGATTGCTTGGAAGTGTTTTTATACCGTATTCTTCTTGTTTTTTGGCATCGAAATCGTAGATATTTTCACGGACTGGTTCGGGGGCTTCTAGTTCTCGATTGATACCATCTAATCCTGCCTCTAGCATTGCGGCTATAGCTAAATATGGATTGGCAGATGGGTCGGGAGATCTAAGTTCCACGCGGGTCCCTGCGGCAGTTCTCGAAGCTGGTTTTCTGATCAGTGCAGATCGGTTGACATCACTCCAAGCTATGTAGACTGGGGCTTCATATCCCGGGACGAGGCGTTTGTAGGAATTAACTATAGGGTTGCAAATTGCGGTTAGAGCTGGTGCGTGTTCTAGCAAACCCGCTAGGTAATGTTTAGCTATATCAGAAAGGCCAAATTCTCCATCTTTATCAAAGAAAGCATTCGTTCCGCCTTCAAATAGAGACATATGAGTATGCATTCCTGATCCGTTTATACCAGAGATGGGTTTTGGCATGAAAGTAGCATATAAACCGTGTTGGTGTGCAACAGCTCTTACTGCGGCTTTGAATGTCACAACATTGTCTGCCGTCTTGAGAGCTGGAGCATATTTCCAATCTATTTCATGCTGGCCTTCTGCGACTTCGTGATGACTTGCTTCTATTTCAAACCCAAGTTTTTGCAGAGTATAGACCATATCCCTGCGAATTGAAGGACCTAGGTCGGCAGGAGTTATATCAAAATAACCTCCTACATCGTGTGTGTCTAGAGAAGGGTTTCCTTCGTTTGTTTTTAGAAGGAAAAATTCAGGCTCAATTCCAACGTTTAGATCAAATCCCAGTTTCTTTGCTTTTTCAAGAGAGTTTTGAAGAGTAGTTCGGGAATCTCCTTCGAATGGTGTGTTGTCTATTCGACGTACATCAGAAATGACTCTAGCGGCACCTCTACCATTCTCATCTTTTCTCCAGGGAAGTTCTTCGTAGGTTGAAGAGTCAGGGACGAGGCGCATATCAGACTCTTGTATCCGGGTGAAGCCTTCTATAGAGGAACCATCAAAATAGATACCTTCTGTGAATGCTTTTTCTGCTTGATTAGCAGGAATTGCTATATTTTTTACTACACCGAGTATATCGACGAATTGTAGTCGCAAGAAATCGATGTTATTTTTTTGAATACTATCTAGAATTTTTTGTTCCGACGGGCCGATTTTAGCCAGTTCGGAATCAGAATGTCCATTTGTCATTTTAATCTGTGGTTATTATAGTGTATGTAACATAATAAAATTTTATGGTTTGCGCACGGATGATATTTTAAGATAAAAATGACCATTCGGTGCATTTTAATAAGAATGACCCGTATATTTAGGTGATGACGTATGAAAATCTTGATTCAAAGTTAATAAATGAACTACTTGAGGATGGGAGAGCTAGTTTTAGAACTTTGTCAGAAAGAGTGGGTGTTTCAGTGGCAACCATTTCGAGGCATCTATTTGGATTGGAAGAAAGAGGAGTGATCACAGGATATGCTCCAACAATCAAATATGAAAAGCTTGGATATGGACTCACAGCGATAATTCAGCTGAAAGTCGAGGGGGCTCAAATTCCAGATATTACTACTAAATTGTCTAAGTACGAACAAATGATATCGATCTATGAAGTCACAGGGGATTATGACTTAATTGTTATTGCAAAGTTCAAAGACACGGCTGGAATGAATAAACAAATAAAAGCTATTCTTATCGACCCGATAATAAAGGCTTCAAACACTAGTGTTGTGTTGAATGCGGTGGAAGAAAATCGTCAGTTTAGTCTCTCGGAAACTGCGGTTTGAATTGCTGTTAGTAAAATATATTATTTTTTAAGAAGGGATCACATCATGCCGGGCA
>CETH01044114.1_pt1 | contig 49738 bp, 53 predicted proteins | sample 361461 | NCBI WGS metagenome assembly CETH01 (sample SAMEA2622695, study PRJEB7988) | marine metagenome | isolation source: saline water (ENVO:00002010), including | reverse complement strand
CGTCAGGACCGCCTGGTCTAAAAATAATATAAATTCCCATAAAGAAGAAGCCAAATGCAAACGTTCCAATAAACCTGATAAGATAGATAGCACTCCTGTCTACATTAAATTCTTTTACTAGACCTTCAGGTGCAAAATATATTCTAACAACATAAACCCCAAACAATCCAGTGATTAAAACATGAATGATTAGATAAAAAATATTAACGAAATTTTCAATCATAAATAATTTATAACATTAAATTCAATAGTAGAGAAGTCTTTATTCAAGGTAGTTAACAATTGTTGCAGAAGTCTTACAAATGAGAAAAATAGATCTGAACTTTAAAGGACTATGATTCCTCTGCGTCCCATACTATTTCTTTATTAACATCATAAGGTTTACATTCACCCTTTATTTTTTCTTTCAATCTATATTGGTTGCAATCTGCTTTTGCTTCTTTTATCACGTCTTCAAGAGATCTATCGGTATCCCAATAAAATCCATATTCACATCTTTCATCATCACCAACTACTACATAAAAGGCAGAATGAAAATTTATTGAGGGTAAATCATTTAAGTATTCTGGATATGCTTCAAGGATTATCCAATCACAAACCTCTCCTTCTTTAGGCACATATTCCTTAATACTACTTACAAATGTTTTGTAAGCATTTACAGAAGCATTGTAGTGCCCGTCAGGTAGCTTTGTTGGAAATTTAAATTTAGGATTAGTTATTAATTTGGTTACATGTGGATCCATCTTTATTAGTTTTTCCTTTGTATAGGCTCTCCACTCACGTAATATCTCATAACGTTTTTTTTGCGCTCCTAAATATGAGGTTAAAGCCCAGTAAATATATTCAGCAGCCATACATTCGTAGCTACACGTTCTATCATAATATGAATACCATGCCTCTTTAGGATACTTTTTTGGAATAGTAAGGAATTTTCCTCCCCGCGCTCTATCCATTGCATAAGTTAAAAGACTTCTTTTATAACCAAGCTCATTAGGGTAAGCAGATGCATATCCTGAACCTGTTATTAAATGCAATATTTCTTCTAAAGAAGCATCAAATTTTCCTCCTCCAGGATTAGTTTCAACATCATATAGTGATTGCGCACGGCATCTACCGTCATAAATATCCCAAAATCTCTCATAATCACTTTCCCAGGCATTATTATTCTTTGACATAAGTAGGCACGCTTTCCTTTTAAGCAAATGTTCATGTACAAGTTGATTGTCTGGCATACCATCTTCATCATTATCTAAATATTCAGCTAAAATATTAGCGGCATGAATGATTTTTTTATTTCTAACTTCTTTGGAAGCAAAAATATGAACACCAAAAACATTAATATATTTTGGATAAATATTTTTAGCTTTACTAAATTCATCAGGAATATCCAATACAGTAAATATATTTTTTTCTTCAGCTAACAACGAAGTTGAAAACAAAACACTAATTAAAACTAGAATTTTCATCACGATAATCATACCACTAACCATTAAAAAAGTTGAGACGAAAAGTATTGTATGAGTGTTTTAAAAGATTTTTCGTTAAAACACTTTTTAAAAAACTAAGGGATACTTGGCGCGCCCGAGAAGAGTCGAACTCCTAACCTCCAGATCCGTAGTCTGGCGCTCTATCCAATTGAGCTACGGGCGCTGATTAGATTTCTACTTTTTTTTAATCTGTAGAATTACTAGATAAATTTGAATATCACAGAAATACTACAAATTATAAACTGTTTATCATAACACTTAAAAAGTTAGTAGAAGAAACCACTTTATGAACTCTTTTTTATTAATTCTTTTTAAAAATTGATAAAATGTTAAAGTTATTTAATGAAATTTATTTTTATAATCATTTTAATTATGTACTTTAGCAAATCTTTTGCTAACAATTTAGGCAGTGTAACAGGATTAAAAATGCCAAGATATGTTTCATTAAAATCTGATAATGTGAATTTAAGAGTTGGGCCAAGTCTAAACTATCCGATTAGATTAAATTATATAACTAAAAATTTACCTGTTGAAATTCACGATGAATATGATCTTTGGAGAAAAATTATTGATAGTAAAGGCAATTCAGGCTGGATACACAAAAAATTACTTAAAGGTGATAGATATGGTTTGATTACTAATGAAGATTTAAATTCTAATATTTATCTTTACCCTAATGGGAAAAAAATTGCCACCATCGGAAATAGAAATATTGTCAAAATTCATAAATGCTTAAAAAATTGGTGTCTAATAGAGTTAAAAAACTTACAAGGCTGGATAAAAAAAAATGATTTGTGGGGCGTATATCAAGATGAAATTTTAAATATAACTTTTATTCAACCCATATTTAATTCTTATTGGAAAGTTCTTGAAATTGTACGATTATTTTTTGACAATTTTGCTAAAAAATAATCAATTAAATACAAAACAGATATATAAATCATAACTTAAATTAATTTTTTAAATAAAAATGGCTGGGGCGGCAGGATTCGAACCTGCGAATGTCGACTCCAAAAACCGATGCCTTACCGCTTGGCGACGCCCCAAAAAATTATTACTAATAAACAATATTATTGTTTTCTGCAATAACAGACCATAAATTAGGAAAAAAACTATTAAATTCTTTTTTCCCTAGTTTTGCAGAATGAATGTTATCAAATGTTGCAAAAATACACGAACCACTACCTGTTAATCTTACAAAAATTGATTCATTAATATTTTTTAAAAAATTATAAATTTCATAAATTTCATTTTTTTTACTAAAAATAATTTTTTCAAAATCATTTCCTTCGTCAAAATCATTTATTTGATCAATATCTTGATCAATATTATAGTCTAATTTATTTTCTGAAATTTGCAGATACATTTCTTTTGTTGAGCAACTTAAATTAGGCTTTACAATAAGAAAATAATATTTTGGAAAAATTTGATTAATAATTTTTTCACCCCTTCCTCTAATTAAGCAATCATGAAAATTTATAAATAAGGGTACATCTGATCCAATCGATATATATTGATTACTGCTTTTGTAATCTATTAATTTTAATTTATTTAAAATTCTAACAACTGCTGCAACATTTGATGATGCAGAACCTAATCCTGATTGAGTTGGAATGTTTTTAATTATTGTAAATTTATATTTAGGTTTTGTTATTTGCATTTTATTAAATAATTTTTCTACTATGCAATTATCAAATTGACCATTTATTGGAGCAAATTTTCCCTTGTAATCTATTTGAAAATATTTACTTTGTTCAGCAATAACTTGATCATATAAATTTACAAATGTTACTCCACTTCTAATATTAAAATATCCATCAGATCTTTTGTTAATGACTTTAAGAAATAGATTAATTTTTGCTGGAGAATTTTCAATTAATTTATCCGGCATTTAATGCTCTCAATTTTTCTTCAATTTTATCATATATATTATCTTCTGGCTCAGCTAGGTCTTGGGCCTGTTTCCAAAAATGAACCGCTTCCCTTTTTCTATTCATTGCAAAATATATATCAGCTAAATGATCAAGTGAAATTGCTTCTCCTGGAGCAATATCTATAACTTTCTCCATTAATGTTGCCGCTTTAACTAAATTATTTTTTTTAAAATATGCCCATGCTAAGCTATCAATTATATAATGATTATCTGGACTTTTCTGATAAGCTTTTTTTAACATATTAAGTGAATTATCAATATTCATATTTCTTTCAAGCCAACCGTAAGCTAAATAATTTAGAACATTTGGTGAATTAGGATTTATTTTTAAAGAATATAAAAAGTCTTTCTCAGCTTTATTCCAAAGATCTAATCGCTCAAAACATATTCCTCTTAAATAATATAAATTCCATAAGTCTTTCTCTTCTTCTAAAATTAAATCATTATAAACTTCTATAGCTTTTTGGTATTTACCGTTAATTCTATAGAAATCTGCTAATATTCTTTTAATTAAATATTTTTTTTCGTTTTGATCAATTATTTCTAATATTTTTTTTTCTGCCTCATTATTATCTAAAAATTTAGAATAATTAAATGCTATGTTTCTTTGAGCATCGCTATAATATGAACTAGATTTTTCTATTTTTTTATAACTATTTTCCGCTAGAAAATATTTTTCTAACATTTGATATAATTGTGCTTTAATAAACAAAGCGTCATCATTCAATGGGTTAACTATAATAGCTAAAGATATATAAAATAAAAGATAATTATAATTAATCACTTCAAGATTTACACTATTTGAATATGATGATCTTACGATTTCTACAAACGAATTACTAACCTGTTCTTTTGTTTTTATTTTTTGATCACTAAAAAAAATAAAATCAATTAATTCATTATTGTCAAATATTTTGTTGCTCAATAATTTATTTTTATTATTATTTAAAATATTTCCAACTATATTTATTAGATTAGCCTCAAGATTATCTGGATCATTAAGCAAGATTTTCTTAGAAATTTTGTTAGCTAAAATTAAATTTTCAGTTATTGTTGAAGAAATCAATTGATCAACTAATATTGAATTTTCTTCAATATTTTTTATATTTTTAGATTCAAGAATCACAGTTATATAATCATAATCATTATAAGCTGATTTGCTTATTAAGTACGAGGAGCTTGAAGCATTAGAAGAAATTGTATAAAAATTAAAACAAGTAACAAAAAAAAGGATTATTAAAAAATTTATCATTTACAAATACATTTGGGTAAATTAACAAAATTAATTAATTCAAAATTAGAATGAATCAATCAAATAAACAATATTTAGAATTTTTAGTTCATTCTGGAGTAGAGTATTTCCTTCAAAATAAAGAAAATAATTATTACACACAAAATAAAAAAGCTGATTTAAGGGATACAATAGTCCAAAATAATGATTTAAATAAAATTAATAATGTTGAGAATCTTAAAAAAGAGTTAGATTCTTTGAATCACCCACTTAAAAAAAATACCAATAAAACAGTAATATTTGATGGCAATTTATCTGCAGATTTGATGATAATTGGCGAAGCTCCGGGAAGAGAAGAAGATTTAAAAGGATTGCCTTTTATGGGAATGGCAGGTCAATTGTTGAATAAAATGTTATCAGCAATAAACTTAAAACGAGAAGAAGTATATATTACAAATGTAGTTCCATGGAGACCACCAAATAATAGAACACCTACCAATGAAGAAATTTTAGAATTTTTACCTTATCTACAAAAACAAATTGAAATAATAAAACCTAAATTAATATTTCTCCTTGGGGGCACCGCAGCTAAGGCAATTTTGTCAACTTCCGAAAGTTTAGGAAAATTAAGAGGAAAATGGTATGAATATAAATCAATTAATTTAAATAGTTCAACATATGTTTTGGTATCTTATCATCCTGCTTTTTTACTTAGATCACCAAATTATAAAAAAGAAGCATGGGTTGATCTACAAATGTTGCAAAAAAAATTAAATGAAATTTAGTACATATTTTAAATTTTTTTATTTTTTTTTATTTTTAATTTTATCTAAATTAAGTCACTCTTATGAAATATCTGTTGCGCAAAAATATAATGATATATTTTCAAAAAATATTTTATCACAGAATGACATTATTAATTATCGTAAAGCTTATTTGTTTCAAGAGACATGTAAGTGGAAAAGTGCAAATAGACATATAATACAAATTTCTAACAAAATTTTACTTGGTCATATATTGGCTCAGCGATATCTACATCCTAAATGTTATAGATCCAAATATTTAGAATTATATTACTGGTTAAAAAAATACAACGATCTTCCACAAGCAAAAAGAATTTATAGACTGGCAATTAAAAGAATGCCTAAAGGATATAAAAGCCCTACTAAACCGATTAAACCAATTGGTATCATTGCAGATAAAACTATATCAACCAAAATTAAAAAATACAAAAGTACAAAAAAATTATCCAAAAATCAAAAAAAAGAAAAACAAAAGATTATTAATGCTGTTAAATCTAGAGTAAATCGTGGCTGGCCTACAGGTGCAGTAAAAATTATTCAACAAAGAGATGTAAACATATTGCTTGATCAAGTTGAATTAGATCAGCAAAAAGAATTAATTGCTAAAGGATATTTTTTGGCAAATAAAAATGATTTGGCGATAAAATATGCTAGTGAAGCTCTAGTAAACTCATCCATGCAAGTACCCTATGCAGCATGGACAGCTGGTCTAGCTTCGTGGCGTTTAAAAAAATATCAAAAAGCGGCTGATTTTTTTTCATTATTTTCTATAAGTTTAAAAGATGATGCCTGGCACCAAACCTCAGGAAGTTTCTGGGCTGCAAGATCCTACAGTAAGCTTGGTCAATACAATAACATCAATTTTTGGCTCCAACGAGCATCCCAAAATTCAAACAGTTTTTATGGAATGCTAGCACTAGAAATATTAGGTATTGATGAAAAAATTAATTGGCATTCAAACAAAACTTTTGATACTTCAAACAATAAACTTTTAAACCTTCCTTCTGGAAAACGTATACAATCTTTAATACAAGTTGGACTTAACGATGAAATCGAAAAGGAAATCATTCATATAAATTCTGTTTTAAACAAAGAAATTGCTGCAGATTCAGTAAATATAGCTCAGCATTTTAATCTTGCTTATACTCAACTAAAAATAGTCAACAAGCTTGAAAATTTTGGCTTAAATATGGATACAAATTTTTATTACCCAACTCCTATTTGGAAACCTAGGAATGGTTTTAAAATTGATAAAGAGTTAATTTATGCTTTTATGCACCAAGAGTCGATGTTTAATGCAACAGCAAAAAGTAATCGTGGTGCAGTTGGATTAATGCAAGTTCTCCCTTCTACAGCAAGATTTATTAGTTCAAGCAAAGATGTTAAAAGAAATAGTTCTAATATTCTTAAAAATCCTGAAATTAATCTTGAAGTAGGGCAAGAATATATAGAATATCTTTTGGATCTAGAAATTGTATCAAATAATTTAATATATTTAGCAGCTGCCTATAATGGAGGACCTGGGAATTTAAAAAAATGGAAACAAGAGACAAATTATTTAAATGATCCTTTGTTTTTTATGGAAAGTATTCCTTCTAGAGAAACACGCTGGTTTATTGAAAAAATATTAACAAAATATTGGATTTATCAAAATAAAAATAAAAAAAACATGACTTCATTAAAAATGCTAGCCAATGGCAAAGATCCACTTTATTAATTAATTGTGGCTTTAGATACATCTTTAAAATTTGTTCCAATTAATATTGTAGTCTTAACAATTTCGGACACCAGGACAATTAAAACAGACACTTCAGGTGCTTTACTTCAAGAGCGAATTAATACAGCAGGACATAATTTTATTGAAAAAAAAATTATTCCTGATGATGTTAAGATAATAAAAGAAACATTACAAAAACTATCAAATAAAAAAGAGATAGATTGTATAATAACAACTGGTGGCACCGGTTTAACTGGGAGGGACACAACTCCTGAAGCAGTCATGGGAATTTCCAATAAAATTATAGAGGGATTTGGAGAACTCTTTCGTCAAATTAGTTTTACAAAAATTGGTACTTCAGCAATTCAATCTCGTGCAATAGCAGCTCTTGTTAATTCAACTTATGTTTTCTGTTTACCTGGATCTAAAGGAGCATGCAAAGATGGATGGGATGAAATTTTAAAATATCAATTAGATATTCGACATCGTCCATGCAATTTTGTTGAAATAATGCCAAGACTCTCTGAAAATTAAGTGACAGATTTTTCAATTGAAAAAAAATATTCTAGTCCAGTTATAGGGTTAGATGAAGTTGGAAGAGGTCCAATAGCAGGACCTGTAGTAAGTTGTGGATGTTTATTCAAAAGCTACAAAAATGAAAATGAATATAAAGAACTAATTATAGACTCAAAAAAACTCTCATTAAAAAAACGTAAAAAAGCATTTAGTTTTCTTATTTCATTAAAAAAACAAAAAATTATCAATTTCTATTTGGCTATGGCTTCTGTGGAGGAGATAGATAAATTAAATATATTAGAGGCTACCAAATTATCTATGAACAGAGTAGTTGACAAATTTAAAATTAAAAAATCAACATTAATTATTGATGGAAATTTTCAATTAAAATATAAAAATTATAAAGAACAATCATTAGTTAAGGGAGATCAAAAATCTATCTCAATCGCAGCAGCTTCTATTATTGCTAAAGTTCATAGAGATAGATTAATGGGTATTCTGTCTAGAAAATTCAAAGGTTATTGTTGGGAAGACAATGCTGGATATGGTACAAAAAAACATATTGAAGAATTAAAAAGAAAAGGGATAACTAAATACCATCGGAGATCTTTTGAACCTATAAAATCTATGTTTAATTGAGTAGTAATATGAAAAAAAATTTCATACTAGGTGTTGGGGCTCAAAAAGCAGGAACTACTTGGCTTTATGAGTATTTAAAAAATAGTGAAAACACAAATTTTGGACCAGTAAAAGAATGGCACATATGGGATTGTAAATATAATCAATCATTTTCCAATTTTAGAGTAAAAAAAGAAGACTCAAAAACTAATGTTGTTAATAATATAAGATATCTGATGCAAAATGAAGAAGGCTTTTATGAAAAATATTTTCTTTCTTTATTATCAAAAAATATTCATATAACTGGTGATATTACTCCAAGTTATTGTTGTCTTGATCATATAGAACTAATTAATATAAAAAATAAATTATCAAATGCTGGATTTAATATAAAAGTTGTTTTTCTTATGAGAGATCCAGTTGCAAGATGCTGGAGTGCACTAAGAATGATTATAAAAATAAATAAAAAATACAAAAATATTACTAATCAAGAAGCAAATGATCTTTTTTTAAATTATTATAATTCCAATGGTTTTATATTAAGAACAAAATATGAATTAATTGTAAAAAATTTATTAAAAGCTTTTGATGAAAATAAAATTTTTTTTGGTTTCTACGAAAATTTATTTAAATATGAAAATATTAGCCATATTTCAAATTTTTTAGAAATAAAAGAATTGTATAGTTTAAAAAATAATGTTTCAAATCCTTCCCCAACCTTTACATTGAATCCAGATATATCAAAAAAATGTAGGGTATTTTATAATGATACATACAATTTTTGTAACAAAAAATTTCCCGTTACCAAAAAGTTATGGAAAGAAGATGAATAAAAAAAAATTTAGTTATCCATAGTTAAAGATTCACTCTGTTGATAACTAAGTTGACGATATTTATTAACTGCTTAAAGATTCTTTTAAGATGATTAAAAAAAATTCAATTATAAGAGGTGATAGTCTAAAATTATTAAAACAAATTCCTGATAAGTCATTAGATCTGATTTTTGCAGATCCACCTTACAATCTTCAATTAAAAGATACTCTTTATCGACCAGATCAAACAGCAGTTGAGGCTGTTACAAATGATTGGGATAAATTTGATACATACCAATCATACGATCAATTTAGCTTAAAATGGCTAAAAGAATGTAAAAGAATTTTAAAAGACGGAGGATCTCTTTGGGTTATTGGGAGTTATCATAATATTTTACGGCTCGGCACTTCAATACAAAATTTAGGTTTTTGGATTCTTAATGATATTATTTGGCACAAAACAAATCCAATGCCAAACTTTAGAGGTACTCGCTTTACCAATGCTCATGAAACTCTTTTATGGTGTACTACTTCAAGAAAAGCAAAATATACCTTTAATTATCAAAATTTAAAAGAGCTTAATGAAGGAAAACAAATGCGAAGCGATTGGTATATTCCAATTTGTTCAGGAAAAGAACGTTTACGTAATAGCAATAATCAACGTTCTCATCCAACACAAAAACCTGAATCACTTCTTTATCGTATAATTGTTTCTTCAACAAATAAAGGCGACACAATTTTAGATCCTTTTTTAGGATCAGGCACTACAGCAGTTATGGCAAAAAAATTACAACGTAATTTCATAGGTTTTGAGCAAGATAAAGAATATATAAAACTCGCTAGAAAAAGATTAAAAAGTACAAAACAATTTGATGATAAAATTGTTACAATGATGAAAAGTAGAAAAGAATTACCTAAAGTACCATTTGGTGAACTAGTAGAACAAGGAATTATTCCACCTGGAGCAGTACTTACAGATAAGAAAGAACGCTACAAAGCAACAGTTAGTATCGATGGAACTCTAAAAATAAAAGGTTTATCAGGGTCTATTCATCAACTAGGAGCAAAAGTTCAAGGCCTGCCAAGTTGTAATGGATGGGACTTTTGGCATTTAAAAGAAAAAAAATCTTCCATACTTCTTGATGAAATACGCGGTAATTATCGTACTAAAAAAATAAAATAATTAAAAAAATATCTATTCGGTTAATAAAATAGTAACTACAGGTTCTTCAGGCCACAAAAAATGGCTCAGAATATATATTTTTGATATTAATATTTGATTTTATTGTAATATTTTTTGCTATCAAGATTTAAATTGCAACAGCAACTATTTTTTTCATAAGAGTTGGCAAGCCACTTTTTGTAATTTTGGTCTGCTTTATCCACCTATAATTTAAGAATTTATTTTTTTTCACATTAATAATAAAAACTTCAGTCTCTAAATCAAAATGAGTGAATGAATACTTAACCAATCCTTTTGATACTATTTTATTTTTAATATTTAAAATTAATTTATCTTTTATCAAATCTTTTTTATTGTTTACCCAAACATCATTTGGAACCTCAAACATTGATGCTAACATTCCTTTTGATGGACGTTTTCTTATTAAAATTTCATTTTTTTCGTTATTAAAAATATAAGCTCGTGAAAACTTAAGTAATTTTTTTGAAATTTTTTTATTTTTAACAGGAATTTGATTTTGAAGATTTTTACTGTATGATTTGCAGTTCATATTAAATAAGCAAATTTTGCATTTTGGGTTTCTTGGAGTACAAATTAATGAACCATAATCCATAAAAGCTTGAATTAGCTGTGAGGAATATTTTTTAGAAATAAATTTAATTGATTTTTTTTCTAATTGTTTTTTTATTTTAATAATTGGCAATTGATATGCAAAAATACGAGAAATTATTCTCTCTATATTAGCATCAAGTGGTATAAAAGCCTGATTAAATGCAATTCCTAATATTGCTTTTGCTGTGTAATCTCCAATGCCAGGTAAATTAATTAAATCCTCAAAATTTTCTGGAATTCTTCCTCTATAATTTTTTTGAATAAGTTTTGCAGCTTTTAATAAATTTCTTGCACGTGTATAATATCCAAGACCTACCCAAAAGTTCAAAATTTTAGATTCTGATATTAATGAAAGTTTTTTTATGTTAGGCCATTTTTTTATAAACTCTTCAAAGCGTTTTTTTACTGTAGGTACTGTTGTTTGCTGCAACATGTATTCACTAACAAAAATATAATATGGGTTTGGGAGTTTATTGGCCTGTAGCCTACGCCAAGGGAGATCACGTTTATTGTTTTTATACCAACCCAATAGATGCTTATTTATATGTTTTTCCATACTAATTTGTAATTAATCTTATTGCTTTCATATTTTACTAATATACATTTCATATAATTATGAACAATAAAGATAGTGAATATAAAAGATCTTTTGTCCCCAAAACATTAAATGAATCTTTGAAAAAAATTAATAAAAACTACGCAATGAAGTACGGTAAGCTAGAATACCTAATATTGTTAAAATGGTCAGAGATTGTTGGATCTTTTTTTGCACAGCATTCTGAACCTGAGAAAATTATTCGCATTAAGGAAAAATTAAATGAATTTGAAGAAACAATTTATAATAATTTTCTTTATGTAAATGTTAGTCCGGCAGCAGCCCTTGAATTTGAACATTTTAAAGACAAAATAATTGAAAAAATAAATGGCTATTTTGGATACAAAGTTATTACATCAATAAAATTTAAGCAAAAATTAGTAAATAATTTGGAGAATCATTCAATAAAAAAAGTTAAAAATAAAAAAAAATTAAGTAAAAATAGTGAAAAAATTATTAAAGAGGATATAAGTAATTTTAAAGATGAAGATCTAAAAAATTCAATTTTAAACCTAGGCTTGACTATTAATAAAGAGGACACATAATGAATAAAATAATAGAAAAATTTTTTATAAACATCATTTTTTTGCTTATATCATCAATTGCTTATTCTGATGAAAAATCTGCTTTATCCTTAAGTGAAAATGATTTTGTAATTGGTGATGAAAATGCCCCAATAACTATTATTGAATATGCTTCAATGTCTTGTAGTCATTGTGCAGATTTTCACGTCAATACACTCCCACAATTAAAAGATGAGTATATTGATACGGGTAAGGTTAAGTTTGTTTTTAGAGATTTTCCATTTAATTATCCTGCCTTGTTAGGCAGTATGACAATGAGATGTATATCAGACTCAGTTCGTTATGATTATATGAACGCTCTTTATAAACTTCAAAAAAACTGGGTAGTAAGAGAAAATATAAAAACTAAACAAGAATTATACAAAATCATGCAAAGTGGGGGAATGTCAAAAAAAGACTTTGATTCTTGCATTCAAAACATTGAAATAGAAAATGATATTTTGGAAGGTGTAATGCTGGCCCAAAAGGAATTTAATATAAAATCTACACCTTCTTTCTTAGTAAATGACTACCTAATTGAAGGAAATAAATCTATAAAAGAATTTAGACAAATCATAGATAAAATATTATCAAATGGTTAATGATAAAATTTAATAAGCTTAAAGTTAAGGGCTTTAAATCATTTGTAGAGCCTACTGAAATTATTATCGAAAATGGTTTAACAGGAATAGTTGGGCCTAATGGTTGTGGCAAATCAAATTTAGTTGAGGCTTTTCGCTTTGTAATGGGTGAATTATCACCTAAACAAATGCGAGGTAGTGAATTAGATGATGTAATTTTTAATGGCACTTCAGGACGTCCTTCTTGGGATATAGCAGAAGTTACAATTGACCTTGATAATAGAGAAAGAAAGGCTCCTGCTATATTTAATCAAACTGATGAAATTGAAGTTACAAGACGTATATGGAGAGGTGAAGGTTCTGAATATAGAGTTAATGGAAAAGAGGTAAGACTAAAAGACGTTCAGCTTCTTTTTGCAGATGCTGCAACAGGAGCAAGGTCTACATCAATGGTTAGTCAGGGTAGAGTTAGTGCTATAATAGCTGCTAAACCAGAACAAAGAAGAAATTTGTTAGAGGAAGCGGCTGGAATAACTGGATTACATTCAAGACGTCACGAAGCAGAATTACGACTTAATGCTACAGAAACAAACTTAGAGCGCGTTAAAGATGTTCTTAAAACTCAAGAAGATCAATTAGAAGTTCTTAAGAAACAATCAAAACAAGCTGAAAGATATAAAAATATTCAAAAAGATATTACGAAAGCTCGTGCAGCTGTTTTTTATACAAAATGGCAAAATGAAAAAATTAAACTAGAAAATTCAAATGAAAGAATGAAAGCACAAGATGCTATTGTGACAAATCATACACAAATTGTTGCAAAAATTAATATAGAATATGAAAATATTCAACAATTACTCCCGAGTATGCGCTCAAAAGAAAATGAAATATCTTCAGAATTGCAAAAAAATACAATTAATTTAGACAATCAAGAAAAAGAAATTGATCGCGCTAATGTAGCAGTAGAAGAAACTCAGATACGTATTCAACAAATAAAAAATGATATAAATAGAGAAAAATTTTTATTTGAAGATGCAAATGAAAACTTAATTAGAGTAAAAGAAGAAAAATCAATATTAGAAAAAGAACAAGGTGACTTATTTATCGCAAACAATGAAGATTTCAATCTAGACAGTGCAAACAAACAAAAAAATAATAACCCAATTATTGACTATATTGATTTTGAAGAGGGTTTAGAAAAGGCGGTTGCCGCAGTATTTTCAGATGAATTAATAGCCTCAATTAATGAAGGTCAAAATAGTTATTGGCGTATTTTAACAAAAAATTCTAATTCTGAATTTCCAAACAACATTAAAAAATTTTCTTCTTTAATAAAAGCTCCCGAAAATTTGAAGAAGAAGTTAGATTTTATAGGTTTTATAGACGATAAAACTGACATTCTAAATATTCAAAATCAACTTCAGCCTGGACAAATATTAGTAAACAAATTTGGTGAAATGTGGAGATGGGATGGTTTTGTCTCAAAAGGAAAACAGAATGCTTCTACAAAAGCAATATTGGACCAATTAAAAAATAGAAGATTAAAACAACTATCACTGGAAGAAAAACAATGGCTAGATATATATAAAAAAGCTCAGCAAAGAATTGATGAATTAAAAGAAAGAGAAGAAAATTTAACAAAAGATTTAACTAAATTACGATCTATGCCAAACATTATAACAAGTGAAAAAACCAGACTTCAAAAGTTAATTGATCAGAATAAAAATAATTATAATGATATTGCTAAACAATTAAGAGAGACGGAATCTCAAGCAAATGAAATCAATAAACGACTTAAACTTGAAGAAGTTAAATTAAATGAATATCGAGAGGAAAAAATTAGAATAGAGGGTTCTATAGATACAGTTAAAGAAACTATTAAACAAATTTCTTCACAAGTAAGAGAAAGATTAAATATTGATTTAGAAGAGCTTCTTAAATTATCTGAGATTAATCCCAATAAAGGTTTGCAGGAAATAGAATATTTAGAAAAAAAACTTGAAAGATTAATTGTTGAACAAGAAAGATTAGGTGGGGTAAACTTACTTGCAGATGAAGAATATAATGATCTGGAAATCAAAGTTTCGAATATAAAAAAAGATCAAAATGATCTTGTCTCTGCTATTATTAAGTTAAGAGAAGCCATAGATTCATTAAATACTGAAGGTCGTCAACGATTACTTGCAGCATACGGTGTTGTAAATGAAAATTTTCAAAAATTATTTACCCAGTTGTTTGGAGGTGGAAAAGCTTATTTAAAATTTACTGATGAAACTGATCCATTACAAGCTGGATTAGAAATTTATGCAAGTCCTCCTGGAAAAAAACTTCAAAACCTATCTTTACTATCTGGAGGTGAACAAGCATTAACGGCTCTATCTTTATTGTTTGCTGTTTTTTTATCAAATCCTGCTCCAATATGTGTATTGGATGAGGTAGATGCACCACTTGATGATACAAATGTAGATCGATTTTGTACTCTTGTTGAAGAAATATCTAAAACTTCTATGACTAAATTTTTAGTAATCACACACCATAGAATGACAATGGCTAGAGTAAATCGATTATTTGGAGTTACCATGCCTGAACAAGGAATATCACAACTGGTTTCTGTAGATTTAGAAAAAGCAATTGAGATTAGAGAACAAGATACTGAATAATGAAAAAAAATAAATTAGATGAATTACAAGAAAAGTTAAAAAAAATTGAAAATTCAAAAAATAATCATTTTAAAAGTAATAAAAGGGGTTCTGGTGCAGCATTTGGGTTTAAGATTAGTACAGAAATAATTGCAGCGCTTGTAGTTGGGGTTGGAATAGGACTGATTGTGGATAAATATTTAAATACAAAACCATTTGGTTTAATTATTTTCTTTGTTCTTGGCGCATTTGCTGGATTTTTTAATGTTTTTCGTGTAATCCGTCGAATTGAAAGACAATAATTTTTCGCTTATTCAAAAAATAATTTATGGCATCAAAAAACGGAGAGAAACATAGTCCACTAGAACAATTTGAAATTGTTCCATATTCAAATACTGAGGTAGGTGGATTTGATATTTCATTTACAAATTCTTCTTTTTCTATGATCATTACTGTCTCTATAATAACTTTATTTTTAACGCTTACAGTCAATCCCAGATCTATTGTTCCGACAAGATTACAACTTATTTCTGAATTAATTTACAATTTTGTAGCTCAATTATTGAATGATACTGTGGGTAATGAAGGAAAAAAATATTTTCCTTTTGTTTTTTCACTCTTCATGTTTGTTTTAATAGGTAATATGGTTGGTATGATACCTTATCAGTTTACATTTACTAGTCATATAATTGTTACATTCGCTCTTGCTTCAGTTGTGTTCATAGGTGTGACTATTTTAGGGTTCATTAACCATGGAATTAAATTCTTCACTTTTTTTTATATACCAGGTGTGCCATTCTATATGCATCCTCTTTTAATACCCATTGAAGTAATATCTTATTTATCACGACCAATTAGTTTGTCTGTGCGACTCTTTGCTAATATGTTAGCTGGTCACACATTACTTAAAGTCTTTGCTGGTTTTGTTGTAGCAATGCCGTTTTTTACTGGTGCTTTTCCACTAGTATTTATTGTTGCATTAACTGGTTTAGAAATTTTAATTGCTTTTTTGCAAGCTTATGTATTTGCTATACTAACTTGCTTATATATAAACGATGCATATCATTTGCACTAAAAAATTAAGGAGGATTTATGGAAATTGAAGCAGCTAAGGTTATAGGAGCCGGTCTTGCCGTTATTGGTGTTATTGGTTCAGGAATAGGAATTGGAAATATTTTTTCTTCATTTATTGAGGCAGTAGGGAGAAACCCAGCAGCACGTGGAGAAGTGTTTACAATGACTATGTTAGGATTTGCTCTTGTGGAAGCTATTGCACTTTTTGCTCTAGTTATTGCTCTCGTAATCTTATTTGGATAATACAAGACACTAATGCCACAATTAAATCCTGAATTTTTCATATCACAGCTTTTTTGGCTTGTAGTATCTTTTTCTTTTCTACTCGTATTTTTATGGCGAATTTCTTTACCGAGAATTGGATCAGTTTTAAATAAAAGAGAAAGAAAAATTAGTAATGATTTAACTACAGCCAAGGAGCTTCAACAAGAAGCAGAAAAAATTCAAAATGCAATTGAAAATCAGCTTAAGCAGGCTCGGACTGATGCTTCAGAAATGATCAAAACTTCATTAACATCTTTGCAGGATAAAGCACAAATTGAGTTGGATAAACTTGATAAAGAACTTGATAATAAAATTGATCAATCTGCAAAAGCTATAGAAAAAAGTAAAAGTGAATCATTGTCCCAAATTCAAATTCAAATACATGAGATCACTAAATTAACTTTATCAAAAATTACTTCCTTTGAAGTCTCCAATGATGAAATAAAAAGTGCCTTAGCAACTAATGAAAGGTCATTAAATTAATGTTTTCTGATCCACAATTTTGGGTAGCCGTAGCATTTTTTGCTTTTTTAGCTGCTGTATTTAATCCAATTCGTAAAATTTTAGTAACTAATTTAGATCTACAAATTAAAGATATTAAAGACAAAATCGAAGAAGCTGAAAATCTCAAAAATGAAACACAGGTTACATTAAATGAAATAAAAAAAAGGCAAAATGATGTACAAGTTGAGATTCAACAAATTCATAAAGAAGCAGATAAAAAAATTAAGCAACTAGAAATAACTACTGAAAATAAGTTGAAAGATCAAATTGCAAAAAGGCAATTATTAGCAGAGGCTAAAATTGATCAACTTACACGTGATGCAAATAATGTTACAAAATCACATATTGCTTCTAGTGCTATTAATGCTGTGATCAGTATACTTAAAAAAAAATTAAATAGCCAAGAACAACAAAAGTTAATTAATAAATCAATTGAAGAGCTTGGATCAGCTCTTAAAAATTAATTTAATAAATCTCTTTTTTTATTATCGATCATAAAACCAATAACTAGCTGGAAAGTATTTGTATATTCAGTAACAACAGTAAGTTGACCAGAAACATCTGTTTCTACAAAAGTATTTGTTTCTGAATTTCTTTTGATTGAGCCTGAAACTAAAAAATACTGCGTTTCAAGGAGCTTATCATTTTTATCTAAAAGAGAAATATAAATTGGAAATTCTAAAAATGGTTCTTCTAAATTACTCATAGGTTGAGCTACTATAAGAACATTTAAAGGGATTATATTTATATTTTCTTGTTTTTTACAATTACTATTAATAGCATAATTATTTAATTCAGCTTTAATACCCACATCATCAAGAGAGGTTCGGCTATCAATATAAATTCTATCTTTTGCAGAAAAGAATACTATTGGACAATTGAATTCTTCAGTTACCTTTTTATTTTGTATAATACTCTCGCATCCAAAAAAAGGTAAAAAAAGAAGAAAAATAATTAATTTTTTCATATATATAGTATTTGTTATTATATGAGTATGTTTATAAAGTAAGTTCAAAATAAAAGTAAATGAATAAAAAAATAGATATTTATCTGGCTGGACCTAGAGGATTTTGTGCTGGAGTTGAGAGAGCTATTCTAATGGTTAAAGAGGCTATAAAAAAATATGGATCCCCTGTATATGTCCGACATGAAATTGTTCACAATAAATATGTTGTTGATAACTTAAAGGCTGAAGGTGCAATTTTTGTTGAAGAACTTGATGAAATTACACAGGTTGACAGACCTGTTATTTTCTCAGCGCACGGAGTTCCAAAATCTGTACCTCAAGAAGCTAAAAAATTAAATTTACTTTATTATGATGCAACATGCCCATTAGTGAGTAAAATTCATCGAGAAGTTGAAAATTTTGATAGAAAAAAATTACCTGTAATTTTAATAGGGCATCATAACCATCCTGAAGTTATTGGAACAATGGGACAAACTGCCAAACAAATTTATTTAGTAGAAAATAAAGAAGATATTAAAAAATTACCTATACCAAAAACTCAACAAGTTGCCTATGTCACACAAACAACATTATCTGTTGATGATACAAAAGAAATCATAAATGAAATTAAATTATATTTTGAAAATGTTTTAGAGCCAAAGAAAAAAGATATATGTTATGCAACAACTAATAGGCAAAAGGCAGTAAAAAATATAGCTAAAGACTGTGATTATTTTTTTGTTCTTGGTTCACAAAATTCCTCTAATTCTCTACGATTAGTAGAAGTAGCAAAAAATTATGGTTCAAAGAAAGCTTTTTTAATAGATAATATTGATATTTTTGATCCAAGAATAATAAGTGATCGATCTAAAATTGGGATAACAGCAAGTGCATCATCTCCTGAAATTCTTGTAAACAAAATATTAAATAAAATAGAAAAATATTTTGAAATAAACATTATAGAATCATATTATGAAAAAGAAGATACTCATTTCAAAATTCCTCAAAAACTTAAAGAAGCGATATAAATGGCTGTATTTACGCAATTAACTAAAAAAGATATAGAAAATTTTTTGAATGACTACTCTATAGGCAGTTTATTATCTTACGAAGGAATTATTAAAGGTACAGAAAATACAAATTACAAAATTATTACCTCCAAAAATAAATATATTCTAACAATATTTGAAAAAAGAGTGAGGTCAGATGATCTTCCTTTTTTTATGAATCTGCAAAAAGAATTAGCAGCTCATGGTTTTGATTGTCCTATACCTATTAATAATAATGAAAACTCAATAATTAATAAATTAAAAGAGAAAAAAGCAGTGATAATTTCTTTTTTACAAGGAGAAAATTTAACTTATGTTATGCCCGAGCATTGTCATGAACTTGGCTTGAAGATAGCAGATTTTACAAATATTACAAAAAATTCAAAGCTATCAAGACAAAATAGCTTAGGTTATGAAAATTGGGTCAGCATTTATGAAAATTTTAAAAATATTAATGATAATTCATATGAAGAATATTTAGCAGTATTGAAAAAAGAATTATTTTTTTTAAAAAAAAATTGGCCAACTAATTTACCAACAGCAATAATTCATGCTGACTTATTTATAGATAACGTTTTGTTCATAAAAAATAAAATTTCTGGAATAATTGACTATTATTTCTCTTGTAGAGACTTTATAGCTTATGAATTAGCCCTAACTATTAATGCTTGGTGTTTTAATAAAGATGCGTCATTTAATGATGAAAATTTTAAATCATTAATAACGGGTTTTAATAGTAGTTCATCTTTAAACAAAGAAGAAAAAACTTCAATGAATGTTTTGTTAAGAGGTGCCGCCGTTCGTATTTTAGTAACAAGACTCTATGATAAGATTTTTCATCCTAATGATGCATTAGTTGAACTTAAAAATCCAAAAGAATACTTAAATATTTTAAAATGGCATCAAAATAATAAAGATATAAATTTATGATTACAATTTATACTGATGGTGCTTGCTCTGGCAATCCAGGTATTGGCGGATGGGGAGTTGTTATCTTAGAAGAAAACAATAACGAGATTTGCTTAAACGGAGGAGATGATCATACCACAAATAATAGAATGGAATTAACTGCAGCTATTGAAGCTCTAAAAAATTTTCCAAATAGAGAAAATATCATCATAATAACTGATAGCAAATACGTAAAAGATGGAATCCAAATATGGATACAAAACTGGAAAAAAAATGGATGGAAAACAACTGGGAAAAAGCCAGTAAAAAATAAAGAATTATGGATAGAGCTTGATGAATTAATTACAAAACATAATATTACCTGGGAATGGATTAAGGGTCATGCTGGAAATAAATATAATGATAAAGCTGATTATTTAGCGAGGCGATATATTGAAGAAGTTTAAGTTTTTTATTTTAGTATTATTTTTTTCTACTGTATCTTTTGCATCATATGCCTCAGAGAGATGGATATTAGATAAAACAATCTCAACAATTGAATTCGAGCTACCGGTACTATTTTTAAAAAATGTAAAAGGTAAATTTAATAATATTGAAGGTTTTGTGGGATTAAATGTAAAACAAAAAGAAAATAATAAAGCTATATTCTCTGTTGAAATAAATGATATTGATATAAACTACATTAAATATAAAGATTTACTTTTAAGTAATGTTTTTTTTGATGCTCTTAAATTTCCTAGAGCAGTTGTTGATACAAAAAAATTTAATTATGATAACCAAAAAGAAATTAAATTAAATGTGGAGCTTACATTAAAGGATAAAAGTCAAATGGTTCCTATAAAAATTTATATTAACAAACTTGCAGAAGGATTAGTGCAAATTCAGAGTGAATTACAATTCTCTAGAACTGATTTTGGAATAGGCCAAGGCAAATGGTCAAATACATCTATTTTAAAAGATGAAGTAAAACTAAAAACGAATTTGTTTTTATTTAGAGAATAAAATATACTACTAGATCAAGCGCATTTTTTTATTAGAAGAGTATAAATCTTTCCAAATTGCGTATCGCTTCATAAGCAAATCCATTTTATCTGACTTTGGCTTAAATTCATTGTCAATTTTAATTTCTTGAATAATATTCATTCTACTCTTTATACTTTCATCAACATGCATCGCTAATCTAGCCACTCCTAAAGCAGCTCCATACTCACTTTGATCACAAACACTTAAATTTCTATTTAATAAAGATGCAATTAATTGAATCCAAAATGAACTTCTGGACCCTCCTCCGACCATAAATATTTTCTTGAAGTCTTTATGTACTTTTAAGATTGAATTTACACCATCTAAAATACCAAAACTAACACCTTCTATAACCGCATATTGTAAATTTGTTGCATCTGTAGTAGTTTTAATTGAATGAAAAGATCCCCGAACATGTGGATCGTTATGAGGTGTTCTTTCTCCAGACAGATAAGGTAAAAAGAATGAAGAGTCATAAAGATCATTTGTGTCTGAAAAATATTTTTCTACAGCATTCAGAGCTTCACTAATTGAAGTATTAGTTATTGAGCATACCCAATCCAAACAATTACTAGCACTCAGCATTACAGACATTAGATGCCATTTGTTTGGTAAACAATGACAAAATGAATGAACTGCATCACCAGTATTACTCAAAAAATTCTGGGTTGGTGTAAAAAATACACCAGAAGTGCCAAGAGAAATAAATGATTGACTCTTTTCAGTAATTCCCATCCCCACTGCTGCAGCTGCGTTATCTCCAGCTCCTCCAACAACAACAACTTTATTTTTGAATTTAAATTTTTCCTTAATATGTTTTTTTAAAATGCCAGTTTCTTCATTTCCTTCGACAAGTTTTGGCATATGCTTATCTTCAAGAAAAGAACAAGATAATAGTTTTTCTGACCATTTTCTATTTTTAATATCTAACCACAATGTTCCCGAAGCATCCGACATTTCTGAGAAGTATTCACCAGTTAAATAAAATCTAAGATAGTCTTTGGGTAATAATACTTTAAAAATTTTATCAAAATTATCCTTCTCGTATTTCTTTATCCAATTTATTTTTGGGGCAGTAAAACCAGGCATAGTAATGTTACCGGAAATTGATCTTACATCAAATTGTTGTTTTTCAAATTCAATACATTCTTCATGAGAACGAGTATCATTCCAAAGAATGCATGGTCTTATTACATGTCCATTTTTATCAACTAAAGTTGCTCCATGCATATGACCTGAAATTCCCATAGAAATAACTTCAGAAAATTCATGTGGTTTTTGTAATTTAAGAGAGTCAAAACATTCTAATGTTGCATTAATCCAGTCTTGTGGATTCTGTTCACTATAACCATTTTTAGGACTTTGAACTGAAAGATTTGAATTAGTAGTTGCAATAATATTTTGATTACCATTCAATAATATCATTTTTACTGATGAAGTTCCTAGATCTATTCCAATAAACATAAATTTATATTATTAAAATTAATATTTATTACAATTAATTTAATCAGAAGATAGTCTATTATTTAAAACATAAATTCCAGATAAAGTAATTATAGAAGCACCTATAATTGTATAGATATCTGGTAGATCATCATAAAAAATATATCCGAGTATTATAGCCCATAAAATTAAAGTATAATGAAATGGTTGAACAATACTGGCTTTTGTAAAAGTAAGAGCAATAATTTGAAAATAAATACCTAAAGAAAAGAATAAGCCAACACCTAAAAATATTAGATATGAAGAAGATTGCATAGGATACCAAAAAAATGGCATTAAGAAAGACATTAATATAATACCTACTATTGAAGTATAAAGTAATGAAGTTTCAGATGTATCATATTCTGAAACTTTGCGTGTTACAATTTGATATAAACTTAAAAAGAATGCTGCGCCTAACGGAATCAATGATTTAGGATCAAAAATAGACAGTCCAGGCCGCATTATTACCAAAACACCTACAAAACCAAAGAATATTGCAATCCAAGTCTTTATATTTACTCTTTCTCTTAAAATAATTGCCGATAAAGCTACAACTATTATTGGAGTTAATGATCCAATACTATGAGCATCAGCTAATGTTAGATATCGAAATGACAAAACAAAACAACCAGATTCTATAATTGATAAAACACTTCTTGCTATCTGCAATTTTATATTTTTAGTTATATAAAATGTATTATTTTGTTTTCTATATGATTCTGCTACACTTAAAAATAGTGTAAAGAAATACTTTAAGAATAAGATTTGAAAAATTGAATGATAAATTACAGCGGTTTTTTGAATTGTATCAAGTAGACCAAAAGAAAGGTAGGCTAATACTGCAAAAATAATGCCTAAATATGTAGTTGAAAATTTCAAATTTTATCCAGGTTTTTAAAAATTAAATTATAAAAATCTTGTTTAAGGACTCTATCTCCTTCAATTATTTGCATCATTAAAACTGCAGATATTTGATTTACAGGATCAACTAGAAAATATGTAGATGCATATCCTGACCAACCAAATTCTCCAATAATACCATAAGGATTACTATTTGATTTTTTCATTAATATTCTAAATCCCAATCCCCAACCATAACCATTTAAATCATTGATATATTTTTCATCTTTAATTGTATTTACTGATGTAATCTCTAGTGGAAAAAAATTTTTATCTAAATTATTAGATCTCATATTGGTTAATGTATCAAAACTTATTAATTCTTTTCCAGTAATGTTTTTTCCATCTATTAGCATATGTGTAAATTTAGAATAATCTTCAGCTGTAGAAAATAAACCGTGCCCTCCTCTTGAATATTTTCTATTATTTAAAGGATAAAAATAATTAATTAATTTTCTAGTATCTAAACTTAAATTTTGTATTTTTTTATTTTGTTTAGAAAACTCAAAAGTCTCTACTAAATTACTATTTTGATCCTCTTCGATAAAAAAATCAGTAGAGTTCATATCTAGTGGATTAAAAATATTTTCTTTCAAAATATTTATCAGTTTATCTTTGGTAATAATTTCTAGTATTCTTGCTAAAATATCTATTGAAACTGAATAATGCCATTTTGATCCTGGCTCAAATAGTAGAGGTAATTTTGAAATATTATCTATTTCTTCCTCTAATGATGTATCACCTGAATGAAATATTTTATTTTTTTCATACTCTTCACCAATTATATTATCACTATTATTATAAGTAAATCCCGCTGTATGTAGGAGTAACTGTCTTATAGTTGGAATAGTATTGGATAAATGTGTCTCATTAATATTTTGGGAATTATTATTTAAAATACTTATATTTTTAAATTGTGGAAGATATTTATCTATAGTGTCATCCAGTGATAAATAATTCTTATCTACTAGTTGCATTGTTGCTATACAAATAATAGGTTTAGTCATTGACCATATTCTAAAAAATAAATTTTTATCAAAAGATTTTTTTTTATTTAAATCTCTAAAGCCAATTGCATCATGGTAAACATTATTTTTAGAAATAATTTTCCATTCTGCCCCATTACAAAAACCATTTTCTATATGTTTGAGAAAATTCTCTTTAATTGCATCCATATCTTAAAGAAGTTATAATAAACTATTTATCTTTTCTACTAAGCTTATATTTATTTCTCTTGAGCCTGTATTAGTTCTATTTTTATGTCTTCTTTGACCTGGTAAACGAACACCATCCAATGAAGTCATTTGTTCAAAAAATTTTCTAGAATGTTCGTTCCAATTTTTTCCTGCAATTAATTCAGGAGAAAGTGCCATTATAAATTCGCCACCTCTCGCAGGACCGCCATCATTATTATCTTCTTCTTTTGCTTCAAAACTAAATAAGTCTCCAACAAGACCAGCAGCAAGTAATTCAATCATCATAGCTATTGCTGATCCTTTATAATCACCAAAAGTTAGTAACACTCCTCCATTTGCTATTTGTGAAGGGTCATCAGTTTTTTCACCATCTTTGTTTAATCCTGTTCCAAAAGGTACTTTGTGTCCATCACGAGCAGCAACCTGAACTTCTCCCATGGCCATTGTAGAAGTTGCCATATCATAAACAACAGGTGTATTATTTTTTCTTGGCCATGCAAATGAGATTGGATTAGTCCCAAACAATGGTTTTTTGGCACCTGCTGGTGCAACACTTGGTTTGTATGCCGTACAAGCAATGCCAATCAAATTATTTTCTGCTAGTAGCTCAGTTTCGTGCCATAGAGCTGCAAAATGATGGGTATTAGTTATAGTTAAAACACCAACTCCATATTTACTTGTGGTCTCTATTAAATCAGGTAGACCAACTTTAATTGCTACGGGAGCAAAACCATAATCACCCTCCACACGTATTGCATTTTGTGTAAGGAATCTGTTTGAAGGCCTTGAAACTCCCTTAACTTTTTTACTTTTTAAAGAAGCTACATATCCTGGAATTCTGAATAAACCATGCGAAATACTTCCATCTCTTTCAGCATGTGTGACGGTGGTAGCTACTGGTTTAGCATTATAGTCATCACATCCATGTTTTTTTAGAACATTGTAAGCTAAATCATATATTTCATTTAATTCAAGAGATATGGTTTTCATTTACTTATTATAAATTATAAATAATATTCAATATATGGATAGAGGATTATTGGACAATTTAAAAGAGCTTTTACAAGAAAGAATCTCATTTTCAGAGAGTGTTAGAAATAACCACGCGAAAGGTGAGGATGCCTATGATCCCATTTTACCTAAAGCAGTTTTATTTCCAATTAATAATGTTGAACTATCAAAAATATTAAAAATTTGTAATGAATATAAGACGCCTGTCACTGCTTATGGTACTGGCACTTCTTTAGAAGGTCATGTTGTTGGAAATGATGAGGGTTTTACAATATCATTAGAAAAGTTTAATAAAATTATTTCTATTAATGAGCAGGATTTTGATTGTCGTGTTCAAGCAAATGTGTCCCGTGAACAGCTTAATGAAGCAATAAAAGATAAAGGTGTTTTTTTTCCAATTGATCCAGGTGCAAATGCTTCATTAGGAGGTATGGCGGCTTGCTCCGCATCTGGAACTATGGCAGTAAGATATGGTACAATGAGAACAACTGTGCTGGGTCTTACAGTTATTCTAGCAAATGGGGATATAATAAAAACTGGGACAAGAGCAAAAAAAACTTCTGCGGGCTACAATTTGACTAACCTCTTTGTAGGATCAGAGGGAACTCTTGGTATAATAACAGAAGTACATCTAAGATTATCTCCAATACCAGAAAGTATAATGAGCGCTGTATGTCAATTTCCAGATCTTGACTCAGCAGTTTTAACAGCTCAAGAAATAATTCAATATGGAGTACCAATTGCAAGAGTAGAGTTATTAAACAAAGATCAAATGGATATTAGTATAAAATATTCTAATCTTAAAAATTTAGATATTTTGCCAACTTTATTTTATGAATTTCATGGTAGTGAAATATCAAATAAAGAGTCGATAGGTGTAGTTGAAGAAATTTCTAAAAACAATCATGGAAGTGAATTTAAATGGACTGCAAATACTGAAGAAAGAAATAAAATATGGAAAGCAAGGCACAATGTTTATTATTCGGTTAAAGCTCTGGGTGACAACATCAGAGTTTATGCTACTGATGTGTGTGTGCCTATTTCAAATATAGTTGAATGTATTAAGTTTGCTGAAAATGAACTACAAGGCACAGGGCTGAAAGCCCCAATGGTTGGTCATGTGGGTGATGGAAATTTTCATGTAACTATTGTCTATGATCCAAGTAAAGAAAATGAATATAATTATATAAGAGAGTTTAGTAACAAATTAATTAATAAAGCACTTCAGATGGATGGTACTATAACTGGAGAACATGGAATAGGTCTTCAAAAAAAAGAGTATCTACTTAGACAACATCCAGATAATATTCCACTGATGAAATCAATTAAAAAGAGCTTTGATCCAAATAATATTATGAATCCAGGCAAAATATTTGATTTATAACTTAATTAGTATGTTGCGCGCCCTCCACTAAGATCAAAAACTGCACCGGTTGTAAATGAATTCTCTTCTGATGCCATCCAAGCTACTAAAGAGGACAACTCTTCAACTAAAACAAATCTTTTTCTAGGTATTTTAGATAACATATAATTTACGTGATCTTTTGAAATTTGATTAAAAATACGTGTTTTTGCAGCAGCTGGAGTAATACAATTTACAGCAATATTTTTTTCAGCTAATTCTTTTCCCAAAGACTTAGTTAAAGCTATAACAGCCGCTTTGGATGCACTATATGCTGAAGCTTTAGGATTTCCTTCTTTTCCTGCAATAGAAGAAATATTAACTATACGTCCATAACTTTTAGCTATAAAATGTGGTACTAAAAGTTTACAACAGTAAAAGATACCATTTAAATTTATATCCATAACTTTTTGCCATTCATCATTAGGATATTCCCAAGAAAAATGATTTGGACCTGCAATTCCTGCATTATTTACTAAAATATCAATTTTTTTTACTTTTTCTAAAGTTGCTTTAAATGTTTTTTGTAGATTTTGATATGATGTGACATCAACACAAAATTTTAAGGTATTTTGTAATTTTATTTTTTCAAGAAGTATTTTATCATTATCCCAAATAATAACATTTGCTCCTGAAGATAAAAATCTTTTCGCTATAGCTAATCCAAATCCCTGAGCTCCACCTGTAATAACTGCAGTTCTATTCTTTAGATCAATAAAATTCATATTAATATATATACAACAAAATATTATTTAAACATTAACAATTAATAAAAATATTTATCAAATCAATTTGAATTAATAATATTTATAGTTTCAATTATTTCATTTTCTGTAAGAATCTCAGATAATATAATTCCTTCTGGGTAATCAATAGAAAAAAAAGCATTAAAAGGTATGCCAAATTTGTTGTAATTATTTAAAAAATTGTTAATTCTTTTATCTGGCTTAGTCCAATCAGCTCTTATTAAAGTAATATTATTTTTTTTAAATACATTGCTAGTACTATTTTTATTTAAAACATTTAATTTATTAAACTGACATGTTGCACACCAATTAGCTGTTATGTCTATAAAAACAACTTTGTTATCATTAATTAGTTCATTTAATTCTATAGAAAAAAAATCAATCCAATCTTTATCTAAATTATTGATTTTATTATTATTTTGCAAAATATTAAAAGTTGGAAGAAAAAAGAAGATACTAATAAAAATTACTAAAAATTTATATTTATGCAATTTCAATTTTATCACAAAAATAGATAATGAGAATAAAAAAACTGATATTAAAAAAAAATAGTAATTAAAATAACTGAATAAAATATTAGAAATCCAAACTATTGTTGCAAAAATTAAAATGCCTAAAAAATATTTCGTATAATTCATCCATTTACCTGGTTTTGGTAAAAAAGAAATTAATTTTGGAAAAGTAGCTATAATTAAATATGGGACACTCATACCAAAACCCATAAAAAAGAAAATAGAAATTAATATTAAAGGAGGTTGAGTAAAGGCAGCAGTAATTGCAGTACCCACAAATGGTGCAGAACATGGTGTAGCTAACAGTGTAGCAAAAAATCCAGTAAAGAAATCTTTACTGTATTTATTTTGTCCTAAATTTAGTATTTTTGATGAATGAAAAAAATTTGGTAAACGAAATTCAAATATACCAAATAAATTCAACATAAATAAACTTAAAATAAATATAATAAACATTAAAAAATATGGTTGTTGAAATTGCATACCCCAAGAAATATTAATATTTATTTGCTTTAAAATTAAAAATATTAAACCCAACAAAAAAAATGAGCAAATTATTCCCAAGGATGTAACTATAAATCTATATCTAGTAGAAAATATATTAGAGTTTAAAACAGTCATTAATTTTATTGATAAAACTGGAAAAACACAGGGCATACAATTTAATATTAAACCTCCAAGAAATGCAGAAAAAAAATAAAAAAGTAAAATATTATTAATAAAATTTAATTGATTTGTTTTTTTCAAAATTACTGTATCCTGAATAGTAAAACTATTTTTTTGATCTACTAAAATTAATTCTATTAGAAATTTTTCTTGATTAATTAAATTTTTATTAAAATGAAATGAGCTTAATAGTTTTTTATAATCCATTGAATACTCTCGTTTTTCATCTACTACTGGAAGTCCAAACGCAGTGTGAATGAAAATTTTTGGATTAATAAATTTTGTTGATGACTCAATCTCGCTATTAATAATAATTTTATCATTAAACTCAAATGCAGTTATTTTAACTTTTTCAAATACTGAGAAATCAATATTTTTTTGCGGTAATAAAGACAGAGCTTTTTCAATATCAAATAGAAAATCAGTTGGATATCCAATGCCACTTGGTATATCAAGAAATAATCTCGCTTTACCTGGTATACATATATCTTTACATGTCAGATAATTTATTGATAAATCTAACTTTGAAATTTTATTGATATCTTCAATTTTAATCAATAATGGAAAAACAACTTCGCTTTCATAACCTATTGAATTAAATCCCAATATTTCAAATGTTTTTGGAATAGGCCACTTGATTTCTATATTTTTAATATTTTCTGAATTTTCCCAATTCAGATTTTGAGAAAACCCACCATCACCTGGAGATTTCCAATAGGTTTTCCAACCTGGTTTCATTTTATATTGCAACCCAAGTATTAGTTCAGTTTGATTATTATTATTAGTTAATGGAGAGATAATTCTTACTTTTGAAGATTCACTTTCAGCCCAGTCTGTTGAAATAGCTAAAACTGAAAAACTAAAAGTTAATATACTTAAAATATATAATAAAACTTTAATTAAATAATTCACTTATATTACCTTTATGATATGTTAATATATTAATATACTATTGAATTAAAATTTTAATAAGAATATATGAATTTAACTGGTCAATTATTGTTATCAATGCCCTCATTAGAGGATGAACGTTTTTATAAAACTGTTATTTATATGTGTGCACACTCGAATGATGGTGCAATGGGTATAATTATTAATAAAAAAATTGATTATGATCTTTATCCAGATTTATTGGAACAACTAGGTATCGACAAACCAATTTTAAATAAGAAAATATTTTTAAGATATGGAGGACCTGTAGAAAGTGGAAGGGGATTTATATTACATTCAGATGAATTTACACAAAAAGAATCTCTTAGCATCAATAAAGGAATTGCCCTTACAAGTACTGCAGATTTTTTTGAAAATCTATCTAAAGGAAATGGTCCTAAAAATAGCATTCTAGCCTTAGGATACGCAGGCTGGGGACCTGGACAAATTGAAAAGGAAATTCTTGCAAACAGTTGGATGAGCTTATCAACAGATTCTAATATTGTATTTGATGAAGAGGTTTCTAATATATGGTCAAAGGCATATAATTTATTAGGAATTGATCCAAATAAATTGTCACACAATTCAGGAAGAGCTTAATAAATAATTAAAATATTTTTAATAAAATTTTATTATTAATTTAAATAATCAAGATACTTTCTTTGAAATATTAACATTGTATCTAGTAATTTTAAAGCAGCTTTTGAATCATGAACTACAGGATCTGCAAGTAAAGCATGATAAGCACTAGTTTTTGATTTATTCAAAACTGCTTCAGTTGTTAATTGAATTGTACTTACTTGATTGTTTAATAAACTAGCAAAATTTAAAGGATAATTTTTAAGCTCAACACCAGATACTCCTAATTTATTCAATATTCCTGGAACTTCAACAACTATATTGTTTGGGAGACAATTAATAAAATTTCTATTCGGAAGATTTACAGCAGACTCTTCAAAATTACTATCCTCAATTATAGCTTCAATAATTGGAACAATTCTCTCTCTCATTTTAGTGTCATTCATATCAAAGTAATCAGAATAATGTGATTCATCGTCATACAGTGATAAACATCTTTTTTTATAATTATCATAAAATTCAATAATAGCTTCATGATCAGCAACTGCATAAGCCCATTGTATGTATTCTCCCAAATGACTATCAGTTGTAATTGGAAGATATCCATATAAATTATATAACTCAAAAAAAACGCCTCTCTCTCCACCAGGTTTTGATGGATAATATTCACTAGTAATCTTAGAATAATAATCCCTGATTTTTTTACGAATTATTGGATAACCATCTTTTTTTGAATCTTTGTATCTAACTTCCAATAAAATACTTAAGTGGTTGAGGCCTCCTGCTTTTATTTCAATATTAGAAAAAGAAGTTTCCATTAAAGTAGGTAATTGTCTTTCCATTGAAGCTATTTCATGGCACAAACCTATAAATTTCAACTCTGGATACTTTGTTGTTACAGCATGACAAATTCTTTGCATGGGATTAGAGTAATTGAATACGAAAGCGTCAGGACATATTCTAACTATATCACTACAAATTTCCAATATAACTGGAGCTATTCTTAATGAATGAAATAGTCCACCTGGACCACCATTTTCTCCATAGATTTGTTTAATTCCATATTGTAAAGGAATTTTCCAATCTTGATCCCATAAATCAAAACGATTACCAACCTCAATTGAAATTATACAATATGTTGCATCTTTTAGAGCTTCTTCACGATCAGTAGTTGCTTCTATTATATATTTTGCATTAAGTTTATCTTTAAATTTTTCAGCAATATTTTTTGTTCGCTCTAAAGCTTTTAAATTAATATCATGAAGAGTTATTATACAACCTTCAAGAATTTTTGATTTAAATATATCCCCTATAGTACCTAAACCAAAATTTGCGCTTCCTGCACCAATTAAAACAATTTTTTTCATATTATCTAACTCTTTCTCCATGTAATCTATGACCAAGTAAGGCTAATAAAATAATTAAACCGTTAAAAAATTGCCGCCATGTCCCGCTCCATCCAATTGCTATAATTCCAATTTCCATATATGCTATTATGCCTACACCAAAAACAGCTCCGACTATTGTTCCTAGTCCACCCCAATAAGGAGTGCCGCCCACAAAGACTGCAGCAAGTGCTAATAATAAATATCCAAAACCTTGTGTTGGAAAAAAAGTATATGTGATTAGAGTAGTAAAGATACCTCCAATAGCTGCACCTATACCAACAAACATAAAAGCTTTTATTTTTACAGCCTTCACATTAATTCCCATTTGTTCAGCACTTACAGAATTATCTCCTACATGATGGATATGAATTCCAAAAACATGCTTGCTAAATAAATAATAACAATAGATTACAAATAATGATGCCCAAAAAATTTGCATTGGAAAGCCATAAAAATTTCCAACAAGAGTAGAATAAGTCCAATGAGAATCAATTTCCATAATTGTAATTGAACGACTTTCAGTTAATAACAATATCACACCTCTTAAAAGAAACAGCATACCCAACGAAGCAACTAATGAGGATAGTCTAAAAACAACTATTAAAGTCCCAACTAATGCACCGATAATAGCCCCAGTTAAAATACCAGCTAAAATAGCAATTGCAGGATCTAAACCTGACTTAACCATTATAGCAAAAACATATGCTGCTACTGCATATGTTGATGCAAAAGATAAATCAATTTCTCCTGAAGCTACTAAAAAAACTAATGGAATTACTAGGAAAATAAGAGTTGGTAGCATTACAAAAACAGATTGATGTAAACTTAGTCTCGTCCATGCTTCTGGAGCCCCAATAAGAAATACTAACATTAATAATATGAAATACCCCATACTTCCAAAAGCTCTACCATTTCTATGAAAAATGTTTCCTATAATTGATCTTTCTTTATTCATTCTTTCCTCTAATGTTTTTTAACTGTATCACGCATTATTTTCATCAATTCTTCAGGATTTTTAACATCTTGCTTATTAAGTTGGTGTACTACTTCACCGCGATCTAAGATAACAAATCGATCAGATATATCATACACATGATAAATATTATGACCTATGAATAAAACTGATCTATTAGATTTTTTAACATTATTTACAAACTCAAAAACTTTTTGAGTTTCATTAAGTGACAAAGCATTTGTTGGTTCATCAAGTATAATTAATTCTGCATTATTATATATTGCTCTTGCTATAGCCACACCCTGTCTCTCTCCACCAGATAAGTTTCCTACAGGTGATTCAGCATCAATTAATTTTGATGTAAAACCTATTTCTCTAATTAATCTATTTGCTTCACTAATTTGTTCTTTTTCTCTAACAAACCCAAAAGGATATCTTAATTCTTTTCCCATAAATATATTCCAAACTATTGATTGCTGTGGACATAAAGCCCTATCTTGAAAAACTGTTTCAATTCCAGACTCTCGTGCTTTTAATGCTGTCCAATTTAAAACGTTTTTACCTTTAATTATTATTTCTCCCTCATCAGGGTTATAGACACCAACGAGAGTTTTTATTAATGTAGATTTACCAGCACCATTATCACCAATCAAACCAACAACCTCTCCTTGCCCAACATGCAAAGAAGCTTTGTTTAATGCTGTTATTCCACCAAATCTTTTGGTTACATTTTTTAATTCAATTATTTTTTCCATAAATTAATTTAAGATAAAAACTGACCCATGTAAAATGAGTCAGTTAGTGTTTTTAATTACTATCTTAATCCTGCGTCTGCAAGAGCTTTAACAGCTTGATAATTGTTTGTATCAACAAAACCAGCGCCCGTATCTTGATTTATAGCTCCGGTACCTAGTACAGCTGTTTGACACAATGAAAGTACAGGCAAGTAACCTTGTAAGAAAGGTTGTTGATCTGAAGTTAAATGAACATAACCTTTTTCAAAAGCTGACATGATTTGAGGACTAGTATCAAAACCAATTTGCAGTAATTCATTTGGACCATATCCTGAAGCTTTAGCAATTCCTTCAGCTACATTCATTATATCACTACCGGAATGAACAATTACTTTTGTATCAGGATTGGCTGCAAGTGCTGCAGAAAAAATTGGAATAGACATGTTTGGATCTGATGCATACTTAGGATCTCCATCCACAACTGTTACTGTCATACCGTGTTCTTCAAAGATAATTCTTGCACCATCTTCTCTTTGAGCTCTTGCATAATCACCAATTGGAACCATAACAATTGCATGATCACCAGCTTTGAAACCATATTGTCTAATTGCTTCCCTTGCAAGTGCTTTACCTTGAGTAGCTAAATTAGCACCAACATAACCTCCGCCATATTTTGCACGGACTCCTGACGGATCGACATTTTGATATGTCATCAGTATACCTTTTTCAGCAGCTTGTTTTGCAAGTGGCATTAAAGCATCATCACCAGGATGACCCATCATTGCGATGGCATCTACACCTAAACCTACAGACTCTCTCAGCTGACGTACCATTTTTTCAAAATCCCATTCAGAATAAATAATTTCAGCATCTGCTCCAGTGTCTCTAATTGCATTCATTGCACCAGCAGCAACAATACCTGCAAATCCACCAGCTTCAGGTCCTCCAGCATAAAAATGCATTTTTACATCTGAACACCAGTTATCACCTAAATCTTGCCCTGAAGGAGCAGCATATGTTAATGGTGATAGAGGTAATAAAAATAATATCGATATTAGAAAACTTCTATATTTCATTTTTCCTCCTATTATTAAAATCAAATATATACTTAATTAAAGCCAAAACGCTTTGGAAGTCAAATTTAATTTTAAGAAATATTAAAGTTAATATTAAATAAAACTAATTATTTTTAATAAAATTTTCATATTCCTCATTTGAAATATTAATATCATGCTTATTTTCTGGATATTGCATTGAAATTACATCTTCTTTAAACTTTTTAAAAGCAAGTACTGATTTTGATTTAATATTTTTATAATCTCCAGATAAGTCAGTATAGACCTTGGCATGTCTAGGGATATGACCTTTATTATAACCCAAGACATCTTCTGAAAACAAATATTGAGCATCACATCCTTGACCACTACCCATACCAATCATAAATATTCCTACTTTATTAGAGATATACTCTGCAACTTTATAAGGCACTATTTCTATTTCTGCGGCAAAAGCTCCCGCTTCTTCTAGCTTTAAAGTTTGTTCATAAATTTTTTTTGCTTCATGTGCATTTTTGCCATAAGCCTTAAATCCTCCATAAAAAGTAGATTTGTAGGGTATAAAACCAGTATGACCAACTACTGGAATGCCTTCGTCTGCAATAGCTTTAATAAATTTATAACTTTGTGGACAATAAATAGCATCAGCTCCATTTTCGTAAAGATAAAAAGATCTCTTAAGTATTTCCAATTCACTTAAATATTTTCCATATTGTAACCCTACAGTTAAAAAGGTGTTTTTTGCTGCACTTCTAATTCCTTGAATATCATTATTTTCTGATGATACTATCATTTCTATTTCAGCTAATTCACACGATTCAGCCTCTAATGGATTGTGAGTATATACTTCTGTTAATTTTTTATTTCCTTTACATTGAAGAATTTCTTTAACTGTTAATTTTTGTACCATAAAATAATTAATTTATTCTTTTACTTATACGTTTAGTTTGACCATAACTATATAAACTATCTATTCCTCCATCTCGACCATAACCTGATTTCTTATATCCCCCTCCGGGTAAATTGACCCCATCAACGAACCAATCATTATGCCATACTATACCAGCTTCCATTCTATCAGCTGTCCATTTAGCTTTTGTATCATCTGCTGTAAAAACTCCCGACGCAAGTCCATAATCCGTTGAATTAGCTATTTTAATTGCCTCTTCATCTGTTTCAAAATTAAATATACTTGTTACAGGTCCAAAAATTTCTTCTTTAGCAATAGTAGCTTTTGGATCAACATTATCAAATATGGTAGGTTTATAATAATTTCCCATTTCTTGAAGATGTTTTGAACCTCCAATAACTAGTTCAGCCCCAGATTGTACTCCTGATTGACAATAATTAGAAACCCGTTGCAATTGCTCACTGGAAATTAAAGGGGTTACATCAGAAGCATTATCACTTCCGGCTCCAATTTTTAGATTTTTAGTTTTTTCATATAACTTTGTCATATATTCATCTTTTATTTTAGGATGTATAATGACTCTCGACATTGCAACACAAATTTGACCAGCATTTGGTTTAAAAATTCCTTTAATTGTGCTGTCAACAGCATTATCTATGTTGGCATCTGGATAAATAATTGCAGCAGATTTACCACCCAATTCAAGATGACAGGGTATTATTCTGTCAGCTGTTCTTTTTAATATTTCTGATGCAACTTCAGGGGAGCCTGTAAATACAACTTGATCTACTGCATTATGATCTACTAATTTTTTTCCAGTTTTTTCACCATAACCATGAACTATATTTAAAATTCCTTTTGGTAACTCAACTTCATTAAAAATTTCTCCAAAAATATTAGAAGAAATAGGACATAACTCAGGTGGCTTTATTACAATTGTATTTCCTACAACTAAACTCACAGCAACTGATCTAGCAAAAAGTGATATTGGATAGTTCCAAGGAACTATTTGTAAACTTACACCGAATGGCTCAAGAACAATATAATTAAATGTATCTGTACCTGATGGTATTAGTTTATTTTCAATTTTATCAGTTAAACCTGCATAATAGTCAAATGTATTAGCCGCTCCATCAAACTCTCCTTCACACTGTTCAATAGTTTTTCCATTTTCTTGACTTAAAATTAAAGCACCTCTTTTTTTATAGTCTCTTAATTTTGCTGCTATGGATCTCATTTTTTTTGATTTGATTGAAGCATCCATATCCTGAAGTATTCTTTTATTGAACGCCTTCTTAGCTGAGTAAAAAGCTAATTCAATTTCTTCATCTAAAGCTTCATCTATATAACCAACAATATTTTGATTTGCAGGATTTATAACTGGAATATTTTTTTTTGATATAGAATTTACAAACTTTCCATTGATATAGTTTCTGACTTCCAAAGTTTTCTCCTTAAAGCTAGATAATCAAATTATAATTAAACTAATACTTTTTATTATGTCAATATTATTCAATTTTATAACATAAATAATTGCATTTATTAATTATTAGGAATTTTTACTTTAATAAAATAATCTGGATTTTTAGATTTTTTAATAATAGCTGGGATAATTTCTTTATAAGCTTCATATAAACTTTGTGGATTAGGTAATTGATCTTTTATTACCTCATTCAATTTTGGTAAATTATATGATGGCACCATTGGGAACATATGATGCTCAATATGATATTCCATTTTCCAATAAATAAAACTAAATATAGGGTTTAATCTAACTGACCTGGTTGATTCCCTATGATCTTTAGTATCTTCTTTTAAGCCCATATGTTGTGTTAAACCCCACAATATATTTAGAGATATAAAAAACTTAGGTATTAAAAATAGAAAAATTGGAAGAAATGATTTTATGATAATAGAAAAAATTATTATTGATAACCACAAAAATAAAAATATTCTTGAGCTTAAAACGCAATTAGATTTTTTTTCTTTTGGTATACATTCTTTCATTACTCTAGTTTCTATTCCAAGTGCATGTTTAACTATTTCCAAGTGAAGTGATTTGTATAGAATTAAAAAATAATAACCTGGTATAAATCTTATTAAAAATGTAAACAAATTAGGTCTTGAAAAAATACTCTCGTCCACTTCAAAATCATGCGGATCAATTGAAGCAGTATAACTATGATGCAATGAATGACTCCATCTCCACCTTACTGGTTCAAAATTGTTCATAAAACTAGCAATAAAATAAAAAAAATCATTCAATTTCCTAGTCTTAAATGCTGTACGATGACCACATTCATGCCAAATTGCATCGGCACCTCCCCATAAAGTACAATATGCAAAATATGGAATTAAAAACCAAATAGAGCCCCAATAATGTATAGATAATAATCCTAATAATATTAAAGAAGTAAAAAAAATAATTATATGCTTCCAACCTTCTAAATCATTTCTTTTTGATAATTCTTTTAAAATTTTTCTATCAATTTTTGGTTTGAACCATTCACTTGAAGTATTATTTATTCCAATTTTTTTATTTTCTTGATTAACCATAAATAATTATTATTTATTTTGTTATAATAATTTAATAAGATATTTAAATAAAAATTATCAAAAAATATGAGCAAATGGATATATGTATGTGAAAAAGATGAGGTAGATTTTGAAGATCTTAAACGCTTTGATTATGAAAATAAAACTTATTGTATTTACAACATAAAAGAAGGTTTTTTCGCAACTGATGGTTATTGTACGCACGAAGAAGTACATCTTGAAGATGGGTTAGTAATAGATAATGAGATAGAATGTCCAATGCATCAAGGGATTTTTGATATCAAAACTGGTAAAGTAATTCAAGATCCCCCTTGTGAAGACTTGAAAACATATTCTGTCAAAATTGAAGATAATAAAGTCTACATTGAAATAGATTAGATTATTTTAGAAAAATTCTTGTATAGGATCTCTGCACTATTATTAAAATTCTTTATATTATCTTTAGCTTTTGTATCAAACTGATCCAAAGCATCCTTGCCTAAACTTTCTTCAAGAGCTGTTTTGTACTCTCTTACACATCCCCATTTATTTACTGTATCTTCTTTAATTTCTATATGAAATTGTATTCCATATGCATGATTTTGATATTTAAAAATCTGATATTTAGTCGTTAATGAAGAAGCAAGAATTGATACATCACAATTTTTTTCTAAATCTTGAACTTCATAACTATGCCACTGTAATGCTTTTATTCTTGAAGGAAATTCCTTAAAAATTTCGTCTTTTTCATAATTTTGCAACATGTTAACATCTAAAATACCAATTTCAGGAGGATTAGATTTAACTACCTTTCCTCCAACAACTTCTCCAAGCAATTGACATCCTAGGCAAAAACCTAAAAAAGGTTTTTTTAAATTTATGACAAATTCTTTAATTGTTTTTTTTTCTTCAATAAGCCACGGATGAGATTCTTCCATCCAAGTATCCATTGGGCCGCCCATGCTTAACATTGCATCAAATTGATTAATATTATTAGGAATTTTTTCTCCTTCATCCAATTCTATAGTGGTTAAATTATAGTTATCCCTTTTCATTAAATCTAAAATATATCCTGGAGTTTCAACAGCAATATGTTGCAAAATGATTATATTTTTAGTCATTATATTTTTCTATTTTTAATAATTTTTTTTTTAAATTAATTCCACCCATTCCTGAATATCCACCTATTGAGCCATCTTTTTTAATAACACGATGGCAAGGAATGACAATTAAATTTTTATTTTGACCGCATATTTTTCCTACATATCTAGGAGATGTATTAGACTTTATAGCAATTTCACCATATGTTTTTGTTTTTCCATAAGGTATTTTTTGAATTTGTGACCAAATTTTTTTTTGTGTAGGAGTTCCAATTATCATTAAATTAATAGTAAATTTTTTTAATTTTCTATTAATAAAATTTTCAATTTCTTTTTTTGTTGCCAATAATATTTTATTTTTGTTGTTTTTTAATGATTTTCCAAATTTAATTGAAAATATTTTTTCATTTTTTTCATTAATTGTTATCCATCCTAATTTAGACTTAAAAGATAATATATTCATCAAAAAAATATACATTAATAAAGATATATTCTCTATAAAAATTAATGAATTTTTAAAATGAAACCTTGCATATTTATTAAGTTTCTAATACTGAAAAAGTATGATTAATGAAGATCATTTAAATATGGAAATAAGAAAATTTTTAAAGAAAATGGGCATTGCATCTCAAAAAAATCTCGAGAAAAGTATTTTGAATAGTTATAATGCAGGTAAACTGAAACTAGGTTCTAATTTGAACATTGAAATGAAAATGACTATTAGTAAACTTAAGGTTGAAAATATTATTTCTGATAAAATTAAAATTAAATAATATAAATGGTAAAATGAAGTTTCCTTTAAAAGAAATTATTATTTTTTTAATCCTCGCTTTTTTAATTTTTATTGGTCTTTCTGTATTTTGGACAATTTTATCAATTAAATAAATTAATAATTTAATCTAGATTGAATTTTTTCTATCGTTTCAAGTTTTCCAATTGGTCCAATACTTGAAACAGTCATATTAGTACTAAGTGTTTTTTTTGCTATTCTTTGAATAGTTTCTTTAGTAACATTATCAATTTTTTTAATTATTTCGTCTGACTCAATAATTCGATTATGGTAAAGCAATTGATAAGCAGCTTTTCTACAGCGATTAGCCGCTCTCTCTCTAGACATTAATAGACCCGCTTTTAACTGGGCTTTACCTTTATTTATTTCTTCAAGAGAAATTGAATTAGGGCTATCATTTAATTGATCACATAAAACAGGCAATAATTCTTTAATTTGATTTTCTCCTGTACCACAATATACACCAAATAGACCTGTATCAGTAAAAGGGAACATAAAAGAAGAAATTGTATATACCAGACCTCTTTTTTCTCTAATTTCTTGAAATAGTTTTGACGACATACCTTCACCTAAAATAGAATTATAAACAAGTAATGAATAGTAATCCTCATGATAAAAATCTGTACCTTCAAAAGATGCTATAAGATGTATCTGTTCTAGATCTTTTTCTTCTCGATATTCTCCACCTTTATAATTTGATTTAAATCTATTTTCTACTGTTCCCTTGGGCAAATTAGTACATGATTTAATTATTCTATCAACAAACTCTTCATGGTTTATTTTTCCAGCTGCACTTACTATCATTTTCTTTGGATTGTAGTTGGAGGTCATGAAATTTTTTATTTCATCTCTTGAAATATTTTTAATAATATTTTTTGGTCCTAATAGTGATCTTCCTATAGGCTGATCTGGAAAAGCTGTTTCTTGAAATTTATCAAAAAGTTTAGAATCTGGTGAATCCATAGTTCTTCCTATTTCTTGAAGTATTACTCCTCTTTCAACTTCTAATTCTTCTTTTGAAAAAATTGAATTTTGTAAAATATCAGTCAAAATATCAACGCCAACTTGCAGATCTTCGGCAATAAGTCGAACATGATACGCTGTTGTCTCAGTAGAAGTGTAAGCATTAATATCACCGCCAACATTTTCAATTGCTTCAGCAATTTGTTTAGATGTTTTAGTTTTTGTGCCCTTAAAAGCCATATGTTCTAAAAAATGAGCAACTCCATTTACATTTTCTTGCTCATCCCTACCCCCCACATTGTTCCATACACCCATTGCTATAGTTTCAAGACCAGGCATATTTTGGGTTACAACTCTAAGTCCATTATCAAGTGTTGAAATTTTTGTCATATATTTAGATATTTTCTAGTATGTGTGATTTTACTTCTTCTGATTTACTTTCTAATATAGTCATCTTTTCCTCTTTATCAAAGATATTTTCTAATTCTTTAGGAGCTAATGGTTTGTTTCCAGTAGCTTCTTCAACAGCATCACTAAATTTTGCAGGATGAGCACAAGCTAAACTAATGTATGGCTGATCTGATTCAATTTCTCTTAAAATTGATAATCCTGTAGCAGTATGTGGATCAGATAAATAATTATAATTTTTTTTAAAGTAACTAATAGTCTCAATAGTATTGGAATTAGAAACAGCAGTTGATTTATAAATTGATTGTAAATTTGAAAGTATAGATTTTTCAAATTTATATTCACCTTTATGTAAATATTCCTTCATAATTTTTACGACTTTTACACTATCTTGATTAAGAGATTCAAATATTTGGCGTTCAAAATTGCTAGAAATTTGAATATCCATACTAGGACTATGTGTTTGCTTTACTTCTTTTAGTTTCATTTGACCAAATTTAATTATTTGATTTAATGAATCATTAGCATTAGTTGCAATATGTAATTTATTTATTGGTAACCCCATTTTTTTAGCAGCCTTAGCAGAAAAAACATTACCAAAGTTCCCAGAAGGAACAATAAAGTTAACTTCTTTTTTATCTAATTGAAGATAGGCCCAAAAATAATAAACAATTTGAGCCATAAGTCTTGCCCAATTAATTGAATTAATAGCAGTTAAAGAAGTTTTATATTGAATATCTTTATCTAAAAATAGTTCTTTAACTATTTTTTGGCAATCATCAAAGTTACCTTTTATAGCCAAGTTATAAATATTTTTATCTAAAATAGTGGTCATTTGTTTTCTTTGTACTTCAGAAACTTTGTTGTATGGATGAAGAATAAAAACATTTATGTTTTTTTTACCTTTAAAAGCATTTATGGCGGCTGAACCAGTATCACCAGATGTCGCACCTAAAATAGTTAATTGATTAATTTTTTTTTTCATGGTGTATGAAAAAAGATTACCTAAAAATTGCATAGCATAATCTTTAAATGCTAATGTTGGGCCATAGAATAGTTCTAATATATATTTATTATTATCAATTTTAAATAAAGGAGCAATTTTTGGATGAGAAAAGTCTTTGTAAGTTGTATTGATAATTTCATATAAATTTTCTTCTGATATTTCTTTATTAACAAAAGGATTCATTATAAGAAATGCTACTTCTTCATAGCTCTTATTTTTTAGATTTTTAACATCTAATAATGGCCAAGACTCAGGCAAGTAAAGACCGCCATCATTTGATAATCCTTGAAAAAGAATTTTTGTAAATGGTTCCTTTAAATTTTTATTTCTGGTGCTTAAATATCTCATAAAACTTATTAAATGAATTATAAATAACGATTAGTAATATAATTTCTAAAATACTTAGCATTTAAAGTGCCTTTTGTAACCTGTTCTAAAATCTCGTTAGTACTGAAAAAACTAGCCTTTTGGTGAATATTTCTTCTTAACCAACTAATTAAATCTTTAAAATTACCATCTTCCATTTCTTGATCTAGTTTAGGAATCTCTTTTCGCATAGTATCGACAAATTGTGCAGATGCAAGTGCTCCTAAAGTATAAGTAGGAAAGTAACCAATTAAACCTGCATACCAATGAATATCTTGTAAACAACCATTAGTATCTTTATCAACATTTTTATTAAACATTTTTTTATATTCTGCATTCCAAGCTTCAGGTATGTCCTTAGTATGTAAATTTTCATTAATGATTTTTTTTTCTAAATTGAATCTCATTATAATATGTAATGGATAAGTAACTTCATCAGCTTCAACTCTAATATAAGTTTTATTCACCCTTGTACCTAGTAAATATAAATTTTCAGCTGACCATTGCTTACCATTTAAATTTAAATATTTTTTTAAAACACGTGACAAATATTTTTTGAAAGCCAAAGATCTAGTAATTTGCATTTCTATAAGCAAAGACTGACTTTCATGCATTGCCATACCTCTTGATTTGCCAACTGGTTGATGTTGCCAATTTAGAGGTAATCCCATTTCATAAAGTGCGTGACCTGTTTCATGCATTACGCCTTCTAAAGATGTAAAAGGATCTTGCTCACTGTATCGAGTAGTAATACGAACGTCATCAGTTGCACCACCACAGAAAGGATGCTCACTTACATCTAATCTACCCTTGCTAAAATCAAATCCAATAGTTTTCATTAAAATTTTAGCAATTTTATGCTGATCTAATGATGATAACTGGTCCTTTATAAATAATACAGATTCTTTTTTTTGTATTTCAATTATTTTATCTATAGATGATACTAAAAAAATTTCTAAATCTTCAAAAATTTTTGTTATATTTTCAACATTAGAATAAGGTTCATATTTCTGAATCAATCCTTCATATGGAGAACAATTTAATTTTTCACCCAAAATCTGTGATTCTTGTTTGGATAAATTAATTAATTCATTTAAATCATCTTTAACAATGCCAAAATCACAATTTTTTTTAGCCTCCTTCCATTTGCCTTCACATAAAGCAGATGTTTTTGAAATTGCCTCTACCAAATCAGCTGGCAAAGAAGATAATAATATATGTTCTCTTTGCATTTCTTTAAAGTTAGCTAAATCATCTTTAGATAACTGATTTATATCAACTTTAGCTATTAAATCTGATACTTTAGGATCAGATAATAAGCTATGCTTAAGATTGGCAATAAATCCTAACTGGTTTGCTCTATTATTTCTAGAATTGGAAGGCATCATAGTAGACATGTCCCAATGTAAAATTCCTTCAATGTCACTAGAAATTGAAACTTTAGTAAAAATTTCCTTGAGTTGATTATATGAATTTAATTTCATTTATATTTCTTAAACTTCTAAATTAAGTTCTTGTTGCAACTGTAATTTTGAATACAAATTACAATTTTGCAATAATTCATTATGCGTACCTTCTCCAACAATATTACCCTTATCTAATACATAAATTAAATCAGAGTCTTCAATTGAACTAAGTCTATGGGCTATAATGACAGATGTTTTATTTTTCGTAAGCTTATTAATAGATTTTTGTATTTTTTGTTCTGTTAAATTATCTAAAGCAGAAGTAGCTTCATCAAATAAAAGTATAGGTGCCTTCTTGATCATTGCTCTTGCTATAGCTATACGTTGTCTTTGACCTCCTGATAACTTAACACCACTTTCTCCAACAATTGTATCTAGTTTTTCTGAAAAGGAATTTGCAAATTCATTAACCCCTGCTTCTTCCGCGGCATTTAATATTTCTTCTGGAGTAGCATTTAGATTACCGTATCTTATATTCGTTTTAATGCTTTGATTAAATAGTATTGTTTCTTGACTAACTAGAGAGAAATTTTCTCTTAATGACTTTAGAGAATATTTTCTTATATCTTGGCTGTCTATTAATATTTGACCTTTATAATCATTATAAAATCTTAACAAAAGACTAATTATTGTTGATTTTCCTGATCCAGAAAGACCCACAATAGCAATTTTTTTACCTTCAGGAATTGAAATATTAAGATTTTCTAAAATATTACTACTACCATAAGCAAAATTTAAATTTTTTATTTCTATTTTGCCCTTTTTAACAATTAATTCATCACTAAAATTATCAGTTTCTTTATTTTTTTCTTCAGAATCCATAAGTTGAAAAATTCGGTCAGCACCAGCCAGGCCCTCTTGAACACTAATATTTAAATTTCCTAGAGCTTTAACTGGTTGATAAGCTAACAACAAACTAACAAGAAAGCTCATAAATTGACCAGTAGTCATGGATTCATTTAATACAAAAACTCCTCCTACATAAATTGATAGTGCTACAGCTAGACTACCAATAAATTCCATAAGTGGGCTTAAACGATTACTAATGAAAGCAGATTTGATGAAATAGTTTTTTATCTGATTTATTGTTTCATATGATTTATTCTTCTCATAATTTTCTCTATTATATGCCTTAACTTGTCTTATTGATTTAATACTTTCACTTAATGAATTAGAAAATATTGCTATTTCTTTTTGAATGTTGTGTGTAATTTTTCTAATACTATTACCAATTTTTCTAATTGGCCATAATGCTAATGGAAATGCAAAAAAAGCAAAAATAGTTAATTCCCAACTTTGATAAAACATATTTCCCAATAAAAAAATAATAACCAAAACATCTTTTATTATACCTGTAACAGATTTAACAATTGCCATTCTTAAAAAGTAGGTATCATTTATTAATCTAGAAATTAAATTTCCAGATTTTGAATCATTATAAAATTTAATGTTAAAAAACATTAATTTTTCAAACATTTCTGATTGTAATTTAGATATTATTAAGTGCGCTACTTTACTCATTTGGAATGAGTGAGTATATGTTGCCAATCCTTTACATAATGTAACAATAATAATTGCTATTGGTATTAAAAATAACATTTCTTTATTACCTTTAATTAAAACTTCATCCAGAGCTGGGCGAACCAACCATGCATGTAATCCTGTCGCAGCAGCTGAAATAATCATCATTATTAATGCTAAAAATATTTTTAACTTATGTGGGAAGATATAGTTTTTAATTAGTCTAAGAATTATTTTTTTGCTAGTTTGGTTATTTTTAGTCATAAATAATATCTAAAATACAAAAAGATATGCGAAACATAACAATCCAATTATATTGTTAAATCTAAAATAAAAATCACAACTCTCTTTAGAATTAGGATCCCATTTATTCAAATAAAATACAATAGCAAGAATTAAACAAAATATTGTTATTAAACTTAAAAAAGATTGGGAGTTGTAGTAATTTGCATAGGCTATAAAACCTAAAAATAACGTGTAAAAAATTTTTACCAAGATTTTGCCTTTATTTCCAAAAAGCACAGCTGTTGATTTAATATTATTTATAATGTCATCCTGTCGGTCCTGATATGCATAAATTGTATCATAAGCAAGCGTCCAGAATATACACCCTATGTATAATAATAAATAACTTAGTGTTATTTTTTCATAAAATTGCATTGATGCAATCAATATTCCCCAACTAAAAACTAGGCCTAGGCCTATTTGAGGCCAGTAAGTATATCTTTTTAGAAATGGATAAATAATTATTAATGGAATTGATAAAAAACCAAATAAAATTGCAATTTTTTTAAATTGTAATAAAATTATTAATGATAAGATAAGTAAAAAAAATAATAAAATTAATGATTCTAAAATCGTAATTTTATTTGAAGCAAGTGGTCTATAAATTGTTCTTTGAATCTTTTGATCTATTTTAATATCAACTAAATCATTAATTATACATCCTGAACTTCTCATTAATAAAGCGCCTATAAAAAAATAAAAATACCATTGAATTAATAGAAAATTTTTTTGTTCTAATTCTGCTAAAGCGAACCAACATGGCCACATTAGAAGTAGAAAGCCAATGGGTTTATTTAACCTAATAAGATTAACAAAATATTTTATTTTAATAGGGTTAATTACATTATACATAAAAAATGATAAATAATTCATTATATTAAAATTATGAAAAAGTCCAAAGTACGTATTTTTGTTAGTCAAAAGATATCTGCTAACTTAATTATTTATATTAAGAAAAAACAATATCATTATCTAAAAAATGTTATGCGGGTAAAAAATAATGATTTCATAAAAATATTTGATGGGATCTCAGGAGAATGGGAAGCAATAATTGTATCAATTAAAAGAGATAGCATTGAATTAAAAGCAGTTAAAAAAATAAATTCATTTGCAAAATCTAAAGATATCTGGTTAATATTTTCTCCTATTAAACAGCAAAGAATGGGGATAGCTATTCAAAAAGCAACTGAATTAGGTGTTTCAAAAATTATTCCATGTTTTACAAATTACTCTAGTATTAAAAATATAAATCTTAAAAGACTTCAAGAAAACGCTATAGAAGCTTCAGAACAAAGTGAAAGGTTAGATATTCCTTCAGTTGAAAAGGTTTTAAAATTAAATGATCTTATTTATAATTGGCCAAAAGATAGAATATTGATTTTTTGTGATGAAAAACTTGAAAAGAATAAATTAATTATAGAGACTCTGAAGTCTCTAAAAAGAAATAAAAGTAAATTTGCTATTCTAATTGGTCCAGAAGGTGGATTTTCAGATGAAGAAAGAGCATTAATTTCAACTAAAACTAATGTGATTTCTGTTTCTCTAGGTGAAAGAATTTTACGCTCTGATACCGCAATAACAGTAGCATTGTATTGTATAAGTGAAATGACATCATAATTTTTTGTTTCATGAGTAAATAATTTGATTTATAATATTAGATAATATGGAATTTACATCACAAACTTTATTACTTTATCTGGTTATGGGTATTTTTTTATTTTGCTATTTTTTAATTACCTGGGTTTGGATTAAAGCAGATAAAATAAAAAGAGATACAATAACTAAAAATGATTAATTTTTTTTAATTATACTTTTCTAAAAATTTTTGTAAAAATTTATTAGCAATAAATAAAACAATAGCTGACAAAACAATAATAATTACTGCAATACTAGCGCCTGACATACCTTGGGTATAACAAATTGCACATCTGGCCTGAATTAAACTAGGAAAAAATATTAAGTTAAAAAAAATAAATATATTAAATATTTTTTTCATTAAATAACTCCATCTAATAATATGGCAATAAAAATCAAAAATAGATATAAAATTGAATATATAAATATTTTTTTAGAAAATTTATTTTCATCAACTGTTTCTCTTAATAACTTAAAACACAAATAAACATAGTATACACCTAACATCAGACTGGAAATAAAGTAAGGTAGATCTAGATATCCAAAGAAATAAGGAGACAATGAAATAAAAAATAAAATTAGACTATAAATAAAAATGTTTATTTTTGTAATTTTAACGCCGGCTACAACTGGAAGCATAGGAATACTAGCATTATTGTAGTCTTCTTTTCTATACATGCTTAATGCCCAAAAATGAGAAGGGGTCCAAAAAAATATAATTAAAAAATATAAAATTGGCTCTAAAGTTATATTTCCTGTAGCAATTGTCCAACCTATAATTGGAGGGAAAGCGCCTGCAGCTCCACCTATAACAATATTTTGTGGTGTAAGTTTTTTTAACCACATTGTATAAATTACTACGTAAAATAATATTGTTATTAATAACATTAGAGATGATAAAAAATTAGAGAAAAAATAAAGAGAGACAACAGATAAAAATGCCGTTGATAAACCAAAAATTAAAGCCTGATTGTTAGAAACTTTACCTGTTGGAATGGGCCTTAAACATGTCCTTTTCATTAATGCATCTAGATCTGACTCATACCACATATTTAATGCCCCAGCAGCTCCTGCTCCTAATGCAACAGAAGATAAAGATAGTAAAGCAGTTAAAAAATCCACTTGTACTGGAGCAGCAATCAAACCAACAACACATGTAAAAATAACTAGAGACATAACTCTAGGTTTCATTAATTGGTAAAAGCTATTAAAATTAAATAAAAAGCTGTTTTTTATCAATATTTTTTGAATTAATTGAGACACCTTGCAATCTAAGAACCAGCAATAGCAAAATAAATTTTTCTAATTATTAATGTCCAATAAGACTCATGCCACATAATAAATACAAATACTAAAATAGCTGAACAAGGAAATAGAATCGCAGCAATAATTGGTAGACGTTCCCACCACATATGCATAAAAATTGCACAAATAAAACCTGCTTTAATAAGCATAAAAAATAATATCAAACCCCACCGGGTAAAACCTTGAAATCCATACCAATCAACCCAATAAGAAAATGCACTAAATACAAAAAGAAGTGTCCAGACATAAAAATAAATTTTAAGCGGATGTTGTTGTGTACCTTCAGCCATAAATTACCTCACCATAAATAGAAAAATGCAAAAATAAAAACCCATACTAAATCAACAAAGTGCCAATATAAACCCATAATTTCTATTGCTTCATAATGTGATTTTTGAGAAGTAAAGAAACCTCTTCTTCCAGAATCAAAATCTCCCCTAAACACTTTTCTAGTCATTATAAAAAGAAAAATAACACCAATTGTGACATGTGTACCATGAAAACCAGTTATCATAAAAAATATAGCTCCAAATTGAGGTGCTCCAAATGGATTAGACCAAGGTCTTACACCCTCCATAATTAATTTAGTCCATTCAAATGCTTGCATACCTACAAAAGATGCGCCAAAAATAGCTGTGGCTAACATCAGATAACCACACATTTTACGATTTTTTTCATAACCATACTTAACCGCTAGCGCCATAGTTCCACTACTAGTAATTAAAATGAATGTCATAATAGCAATTAAAAGTAGAGGTACATTAACACTACCAATATGAAGTCCAAAAACTTCACTAGCATTAGGCCAATCTGCTTTCGTAGAAAATCGT
>CETH01093863.1_pt1 | contig 50097 bp, 43 predicted proteins | sample 361461 | NCBI WGS metagenome assembly CETH01 (sample SAMEA2622695, study PRJEB7988) | marine metagenome | isolation source: saline water (ENVO:00002010), including | reverse complement strand
AAACTTACGAAGAACTCTAACATGAACGGAAATACAAGAAGGACCAACAACAATAACTGTATCGGCGTAATTAATAGTGGGCCGATTATTACCTTGCTGTTTGGATTAAAACGTCGGAACCTCCCCGGCTTAGCAGCCGGAGAAGTTCCTTTTGTAGTTTCGTAGGAAGACATCTAGTCCTATACCCTTATCGTATTGTCTGTTTCTTATTAATTATAAATATCTGGGTTTTAAGACCAGCTATCAACTCCTGCAGCCTTCTTCATAGGATCGGAATACATCTTAGCTAGATTATGCCAAGCTTCTTTCTGTTTATCCTTACCTAATCTACGAGTGATCTTGTTACACTCTTTAGCTGCATCCTTCATAGCTTCCTTAGCAGTCTTCTGACCAGTGTATGCTGCCGAGAGATTTACATCGATAGCATTATGGTACTCAAAACCACCACGGAGGATAATTTCAGGACACACGTCACTAACAGCTTCGTAAGAAGTTGCTAAGAAGTCTCCAGGATATGAGTTAAAGAACAACTCAGTAGGCTCTAGGAAGTGATTATTTCTCCATGGGTCGAAATATCCACCTTCATTTGGTATAGACCTTTGAGACATAGTTGGTCCACAGAGCCATTGTGCGTAAAGATAAGAAGCCTCAGGAATTTCTGAATGCTCACTGACAACAAAGTCCCAAGCAAATGGCATAATATCAGCACGCACAAGATTACCATCAACAACAGTTCCTGGGACTTTTGAGATCCCCATAGCTGTAGGATTACCTGTAGCATCACGCTTACCGATTACAGATGCAGCACCAGCAACGTCTGCTGAATAGCGCCACAATGACGGCCAACCAAATTCCATGAAACCACGACCTTGCTTATAGTATTGTGCGTAGTTATCAGTAAATCCATAGTTGAAGTTCTCAACAGGAATATAATCCTGAAGGGCTACTAGCTCTTCAACTGTTGATATACTCTCTGGGCTATCTGCCATTGAGTTCATATCTTCGTCGAAGTAAAGAGTTCCCTTAGACTGGAATCGAGTCATCCACTGGAACTTATTCCAGAAAGGTGACCTATATTCTAGTGCTCCCCAGAAGTCCTTAGATTTGTCGGTGTACTTAGCAGCCAACTCGTCATAACGACCCCAAGTATCTGCGAGAGAACGTGGTGAGTCGATCTTGTCACCGGCTGCCGCAAGAACGTCAGCACGATAATTTAATAGCCACCAGTCACCATCACAGTAGAGACCATAAATTTTTCCGTTGTACTTCTGCCCAAAGTCTGACACTGGATAAGAGAGTCTATTTGGACCATTAAAGATTTCTGGATTGTGCTCTGCAAAGTAATCGTCAAGAGGTTTAGCTAAACCTGACTCTGCATAATCTGGAAGACTAAGAGGAGCAGGAAGCATTAAGTCATAACGACCTGTTTTAGCAACAGCCTCTTGCATACCCTTTTGGTGAGTTTCAGTAACCGGCACCTGGATTAGCTCAACATCAAAACCTGTAAGAGCTTTCCATTCTTCAGTGAACGGAGCCATATTTCCTCCAGAACCTGAAGGATGCATAATACTGATAGTCTTCTTCTTTGCACTACCGTAAAGCGCCTTTGCAGCTTTCACAGCTCTGTCTTCTGCACTGTGACCATCTGCCCAAGCTCTTTTAACTCCGAGTGGAGCATTCTTCATAATCATGCTAACTGCTGTAGCACTTAATCCGAGTCCGAACATACCTTTAATGAGGTCTCTTCGGGACACATGATGTGTTTTTGACATATGCATGCCCCATAAGCGATAAAGCTCACTAAGCACGCGCTTTCTTTCATTTTCGACTGACATTCGATCTGCCTCCCTATGTGGCAATACGATATTTTTTTTCCATCCGATTAGAATAATCCTTTTTAGCTTTAAGAGCGTCTCAATTGCTCCTGGAAAACACTAATCAGAAAAATGAAGACGCAGACTACGGAAATAGCTTTGATGAATCAAGCATCTATTGTAGAGATTTGTTGTTTTATTTTTTTAGAGACATTTAATGTCTGTTTTCTGGGGATAACTTTTAATGGAAAGCTAAAATGCCGTATAACACAAAAAAAGCGTACATTATAGGAACATATGATACTAAGGCAGATGAGCTACTATATATTGCAGGTCTGATTCGTAATTCAGGTATAGATACATGCCTGGTCGATGTTTCAACCTCTCCAAATTATTCATCTGCTGAAAATATTGACATAAGCTGCGCAAAAGTCGCCTCTTTTCATCCTAAGAGTGAAAAAGAAGTGCTGAGACACTCAGATAGAGGTGAGGCTCTTGCAGAAATGAAAATCGCCTTACAAAACTTTGTGCACAAATTAGAAGATGTAGGTGGAATGATTGGAGCAGGTGGTAGTGGAAACACTGATCTTGTCAGCGCCGCATTAAGAGCACTTCCAATAGGAACACCTAAAGTAATGGTCTCCACAGTAGGATCTGGGGACGTTGCACCTTATATCGGACCCAATGATATTGCTATGGTCTATTCAGTAACAGATGTAGCAGGATTAAATAGTATTTCTCGAAGAGTACTTGGCAATGCTGCCCACGCATTATCTGGAATGATAAAAAATAATATTCCCCAATCTAATACTTCAAAACCTGCCCTTGGTATGACAATGTTCGGTGTCACCACTCAGTGTGTAGACCAATTAAGAGAAAAACTTGATAAAATTTATGATTGCCTTGTTTTTCATGCTACAGGCGTAGGTGGGCAATCAATGGAAAAGCTTGCGGAGTCTAATCTTCTAGTCGGCACTATAGATGTCACGACAACTGAGGTCTGTGACCTAATTGCTGGTGGGGTATTTTCCGCAGGCCCAGATCGTTTTGATAGACTAGCAAAATCTGGGCTTCCCTACGTAGGATCATGTGGGGCGTTAGATATGGTTAACTTTGGAGCCCTAGATACCGTGCCGGGGAAATATAAAGACCGAAATCTATATATACACAATGCTAACGTAACCCTTATGCGAACCAATAAAGATGAGTGTAGAAAAATAGGTGAGTTCATAGCAAAAAAATTAAATACATTCACTGGACCAGTAAGGTTTATCTTTCCAGAAAAAGGTTTTTCTCTTCTAGACTCTAAAGACCAACAATTCTATGACCCCGAAGCAAATAATATTCTCCTAGATTCCTTAAGGGCCAATCTTAAAGAATCTGCCAAAATTCAACTGATAATATTACCTCTGCATATAAATGATTATGAGTTTTCTGAGGCCTTATCCCAAAATTGGAATTCTATAGCTGGAGAAATGATATGAAAAAATCTCTACGTCACGAACTTTTGAAGAAATTTCAAAAAATGATTTTACAAAAAGAACCAATTATAGGTGGAGGGGCAGGAACAGGTTTATCTGCTAAATGCGAGGAAGCCGGTGGTATTGATCTGATCGTTATATATAACTCTGGCCGTTACCGTATGGCCGGAAGAGGTTCGCTTGCAGGGCTATTAGCTTACGGCAATGCTAATGATATAGTCAAAGAAATGGCTTCCGAGGTAATCCCCGTTGTAAAATCTACTCCTGTGCTTGCTGGGGTAAATGGTACAGATCCATTTATGATTCGAAGTAAGTTACTAACTGAACTGAAAGAACTAGGATTTTCTGGTATACAGAATTTCCCCACTGTTGGTTTGATTGATGGCTTGTTCCGCGCAAACCTTGAAGAAACAGGTATGGGTTATGACCTTGAAGTAGAATTAATTGCGCATGCTCACTCAGAGGATATGCTCACTACACCATATGTTTTCAGCGCAGAAGACGCAGTCAAAATGACCGAAGCCGGAGCAGATATTATAGTTGCCCATATGGGCCTAACAACTAGCGGTGCTATTGGTGCCCAAACAGCAAAATCTCTAAATGACTGTGTATCACTTATTGATGAATGGTCTGAGGCTGCCCGCTCAGTTAGAGAAGATATAATTGTGTTATGCCACGGCGGACCAATAGCAATGCCAAACGATGCAAATTATATACTGAAAAATTGCAAGTATGTACATGGTTTCTACGGAGCCTCAAGTATGGAACGACTTCCAGCTGAAACATCACTAACAAATCAGACAAAAGATTTTAAGAAAATAACTTTCTAGAACTTATCGTATCAAAAATTTTGATTAGTACTCTATTAGAAACAACCTAAACTAGTTAGCCCTCGCTCAAACCACATGATCAATTGCGCATCTGATACCCAATTAAATGCGTATATACAGACCTCCATTAAAGACTCGTAAAAAGCTATCAATAATCCCAGGGCTACGAAGTTGAGCAGTAATACAAATAGAGTAAGACCATTTGTAGCTCGGGTATTTTTGTGAGTTACAAATCCAATATATGCGGGCAATACTTTAACAAATATTTGCATTTCAACTATCTCTTAACTTCTTTCATTCAATGTGTCTGTGAGAAAGATTTATCAGATACTCAATCTTGATCCAATATTATCAAATACCAATAAAAAATGAAGTTTTACTAGCTTTTAATATTTTCAATTACTTTCTTTATAATAGGGTGATAATTGTCACCCCACCCCTCTTCTATTGCCGATTTAAAAAGTCTATTTATACGCTCAGCCCCCTCAGCCACTACTCCAGAAGCTTTTGATAAATCTAGCGCATATGTCAAATCCTTGAGTGCGTAGTTCACCGAAAATGCACCAGCTGGATACTCTTCTAGTAGAATAGATTTCATTCCGTGATTACGAAGCGCAAAACTATCCCCTGAGCTCATAGAAATAGACTCAAAAAGCTTTTCTACTTCCACACCTGCCTGAGTTCCGATTGCAATAGCCTCAGATAAAGCTGCTATATTTTGAAAAAGCACCATATTATTGAGAATCTTACACACTTGTCCTGCACCCACTTTTCCACAATGCACTATATCAGTTGCCATATAACTTAATATTGGCTCTATAATAGAAAATATCCCAGGCTCTGCTCCTACCATTATTGATAATGTTCCATTTAAGGCTGCCTGACGCGTACGAGCTACTGGACTGTCTGCAAAAACAACACCAATCTTGTTATATCTTTCATAAATTTTTCTACTTAAATTAGGCGGAGCTGTTGAGCAATCAATAACAAATTGCCCATCTTGCAAATGGTTTATAATTCCACTGGGACCTAAACAGACATCCTCAACTTCCATGCCCCCAGGAAGTGATAGAAGAATTAAATCTGACTTCATAATTAAATTTTCAAGTGACTCAGCTAATTCAACATTAGTATCAGCAAGCTTTAATAACGTAGAAGAATTAATATCAAAAGCGACAACATCTCCATTATGTTTTTTTGCAATATTTCGGCACATTGGTTCCCCCATAACTCCCAAACCAATAAATCCGATCGTTTCGATATTTCTCATCACTTAACACCTTGAAGTATTATTAGATTGAAAAAACAACTGTTTTTTGCTCTTGATACAAACCTAGACCCTCCCGACCTTTTTCTCTACCTAAACCACTTTCTTTAGTGCCGCCAAAAGGGTTGGCTATTGAGAGTAATTTATATGTATTTATCCAAACAGTACCTGCTTTAATACTTTTTGCTACTCTCCAAGCTTTTTTCATATCATTAGTCCAGATACCACACGCCAGTCCGTAGACTGAGTTATTTGCAAGACTTATTAGCTCCTCCTCCTCCTTAAAAGGTAATATGATCAGGACAGGCCCAAATACTTCTTCCTGAAAAATTTTAGATCTTGGGTCTATATCGCCTAGAATAGTTGGCTCAAAGAATGCCCCATTTTCCAATCCTTCTGGTCGACTTCCACCAGCTAAGATTTTTCCACCATTATCTGTTGCACTATAAATATAATCCTCGACAATTTTTCTTTGCCTAAAAGTAGCAAGAGGGCCGATCTCAGTGCTTTCACAACCTGGATCACCAATTTTGTATGACTCTGCAATATTTATCAGACGATCTAAAAATTCTTCATATATATTTTCTTGAACAAAGAGACGTGAGCCCGCTACACACGATTGCCCTGTAGAACTGAAAATACCTGAAGAAACGCCAATCAACGCTTCATCTATATTAGCATCTTGGAAAACAATATTTGGAGATTTACCCCCCAACTCAAGTGCAACAGGCATTAACTTTTCAGCCGCTAAATGGGCAATCTTCTTGCCAGTTGATGTGCCACCGGTGAAAGAAACCATAGCAACATCAGGATGTGAAACTATCGCTGAACCCAGTTGGCTACCGTTTCCATTTAAAACATTAATTAATTTTGGAGGAATGCCAGCCTCGACACATAACTTTCCCAACGCGAGCCCAACCCCAGGGGTTACTTCTGATGGCTTTAGTAAAACTGTATTACCGGCCGCAATGGCTGGAGCAAGTTTTTGAGCGTCCATAGTTAGTGGTGAATTCCATGGAGTGATCAGGCCAACTAAACCGTATGGTTCGTGAATAGTCATTGAAATATTATTACTACGCGGTGTAGTAACAGCCCCCTCTTGGGTCTCACAAACCCCAGCAAAATATCGAAAAATAGCAGCGCATGATTTTGACTGTGCACGACATTCAGTTATTGTTTTACCGTTTTGGTGCATTTGAAGATTTGCAAGCTTCTCACTATCCCTATCAACCAGTTCTGCAACCTTATATAGATATCTTGCCCGCTCATGAGGAAAAATATTACTCCAGGAATCGCTAGCCCCATTACTTGATTGCAAGGCTCTATCTAAATCCCCTAGAGATGCAGTACTATAAATACCACATGCACTACCGTCTTTAGGGTTTTCTAAGTGTATGGGCTCTCCACTTCCCTCGACTAATTCTCCTGCTATTAGTATTGGTTCAGTCATGGGATAAAAATCTTAGCATCTTATTTTTAATTACTTTTTTGAACAGCATTTTCACCTGCAATTTTTCCAAATACAGCACCTGAAGTTAATCCAGTGCCCCCTGGGTAATTAAAATAAAATAACCCTCCTAACAATTCCCCAGCAGCATATAAACCGGGAATAGGATTACCAGATACATTCATCACATTACCTGAAGAGTTTGTTTTGAGACCACCAAAAGTGAAAGTTATACCGCATGTAACTTGGTATGCCTCAAATGGAGGAGTATCGATGAGATTTGCCCAATTTGATTTTGGAACATCAAGCCCAACAGTTCCACGCCCATCCTTTATGTTTGGATTAAATGGAACTTCCTCCATTACAGCAAGGTTATAGTCTTTAACCTCTCTAATAAACCCCTCAGGATTGACGCCTTCCATATTACTTGCCAATTCATCAATAGAACTAGCCTCTATACGTGTAACTTGCTTAATTCTATACTCGTCTCGCTGAAGATGCTTAACTTTGTTATCAAATACCTGCCATGCGAACTGACCAGGTTGTTCAAGAATTAACTTCCCATACTTCGCATAGGTGTAATTCCTAAAATCAGCACCTTCGTCTAAAAATCGCCTTCCCTTTGCATTGACCATTATCGAAAACGGGTAACTGTGTTTTTGAAATCCATCACCCACATCAAGGTTACCGTATGCAGGCGCATTATTATCCCAACCTACTGCATGGCATCCTGACCAATTACCGTGAGGTATGGCGCCTATATCTAAAGCCATTTTAATTCCATCGCCCATATTGTGTTGCGTACCACGTACTTTAGCGAGATCCCAACCTGGACCCAGATACCTCGTACGCCACTCTGCATTAGCCTCAAATCCTCCACACGCTAAGATTACAGAGTCTGACTGCCAATCAGTCGTCTTTCCATCCTGCAGTGATCTCACACCAATTACTGAGCCAGTTTTTTCATCTATCAAAAGTGATACTGCTCTGGTATGGTAATTTACATTTATGCCAGCCTTTTCTGCTGCAGCATGTAATCCATCGACTAAACCGGGGCCACCCCCCCAAGCTTCAACTGCCAAGCCTCCCCAAAACTGAAATCTCCCATCAACTTTAAAGGCCTGCCTTCCATAGCTTGGTTGAAAACGGATGCCTTTTTCTTTCATCCATACTAATGTTGCGTGACTCCTTGATACTAGAGTTTCAACCATATCAGGATCGGCGCGAAATTGTGTAACCCGAGCCATATCATCAAAATAATCTTCAAAACTATACTTACCAAAATCAGTAGATGAGATTTCTTCTTCAGAAAGCTCCATAATAGCTTGCAAATCTTTTATAGAATTAAATACAACTCGCATCGCTCCAGCTGTATATGCAGTATTCCCACCTCTCTCGGATTCACTTGCACTTTCTAGAACAGTAACATTCGCTCCAGCATCTTGAGCAGCTAACGCTGCACACATTGCTGCATTACCAGCCCCGACAACTATAACACTAGGTATTTTCTTAATCATAAATTAACTCATTTAGAGGAAAGACAATGATTATCTGTATATTAAATCGATGAAATAAAGACTATATGAATGAATCTACTTTTTAATTTCATCTTAAACACACGCAAATAAATCTTCTACTAACTTATCCATGTATAACGCTTAAATAGTAATTAATTCAAATTTTCCATCCGGTTCTTTCAATATCAATAATTGACCATTATTGATATTGAAATGCGCCCCATAAATACTCAGGGATGCATCCCTTATTCGTTCTTGAATAAAAGGAAATGAACATAAATTTTTCATACTTAATTTAACTATAGCCTGCTCACACAAATTATTTTTAAGCTCGGGCTCAACCACTTCAGTATTTTGTAGAAGTTCATTACTGATACTCTCAAAAGAACTTATCCATTTTGGAAAAAAAACATTTTCTCCTGGATCATTATGAACACCATCTAAAAGAGCTCTAGCACCGCCACAATTTGAATGCCCAACTACTAAAATAGAATTAACATTCAATACCCGTACCGCAAACTCTACAGCGGAAGCCACTCCAAGACATTCTTTGGTAGAATTATATTCAGGCACCATGCTTGCTATTGTTCTAAGTACAAAAAGATCACCAGGACTAGCATTGAAAACTGTAACTGGATCTACACGACTATCGCAGCAAGATATCACCATAATTTTTGGGGACTGACCCTTTGCTAATTCAGTATATAAATCTATCTGTTTTTGGTAATTTTCATTAAAAAAATTTTCATATCCCCTAATTAAGTCTTTAATATTATTCATATTCGAACCTCAAGATACTATATTTCGCTCAAAACTAATGCAGTTCTGCATCAATAATTGGACGAATGGTGGAGCTAAAAGCATCTATAGTCCGGTATGCTTGCTCCATAGTTGATGAGCCAGCACGAATATTTAACATTACATGACTAGCTCCTGACGCTCTAATATCTGCAATAAGCTTTTCTGCCACTACTTCTGGGGGGCCTACTGGAAGATTCTCTTCCATTTCTTCTAAGCTAGGCTCCTCCGGTACTTGCTTTTCTATCATCATAGGACCATCCATTACCTCAGCCCGAGACCTTAGAGATGCGGCTAGTCGTAGTTGATATCTTGCATTCTCTAAATACTCCATAGTTTCGTCCTTATTCTCTGTGACACAAGCAAAACGCAAGATCCCCATTGGACATTCCTCTAACTTTTTTCCTTCTAATAGATAGGAATTTGCAATTCGCTCCCTTTGCAGAGCAAGGTATTCTGGACCACCCCATCTACCAGTTATTATAGGTGTATATCTTTTTTGTGCAGCCATGCGGTGAGTAAACTCAGAATCACCAGCTATCCAAATGGGTGGCGGGTGAGATGGTCTGGTGCTGATTGATGTCTCTGGTAAATTTGTTATTTCTCCCTGGAATGAAAAAGTTTCTTTCCCGAATGCCTCATCCATAAGCTCAATGAATTCATTTAGTTTAAACTTTGACTTATCTAAATTTTCACTAAATCTATCAAACTCATATGGCTGATAACCTGATCCAATACCAAGCTCCAAACGATTCCCACATAATGCCGAGGCCATGCCTATATCTGATAATAACCTGATAGGATCATATAACGGCACGACAATAACAGCTGGCCCAAGCCTAATCTTTTGGGTATGTGCAGCCACATGACTAACCATCAGAAGAGGTGATGGACAAACACAATAATTGGAGAAATGATGCTCAGCAAACCACGCGGCTTCAAATCCCCCCTCTTCAGCTCGCTTCACAACAGATACGGTCTCCTCAAAGGTTTGACTAATATCAGTGCTAGCCTGTCTATAACCCATCAAGTTAAAAATACCGAATTCTACCATTCTATAACCCCGACTTTTATGGGAAGAGAGGATAGTAATTATCACTCAATCCCGCTTGGATAAATAATTTTTAGCAACTAGCATAAGATATTAAATTAGCCTAACCAAATATTATATGATTTTATGATATATCTATTATAGTAAACTTCCGCGCTTACGTCACCGGCACCCTAGCCGCAGTAATTTTTATTCTGTTAAGGAGTAATTAGAATTGAAATTTGGCCTTTTATTTGCTTACCAGACACCACCGGAGAGTGGGATAAAGTGGTCCCAACCTTACCTTGATATGCTTAACTGCCTCCCCGTAGCTGAAGAAATTGGCTTTAACTCAGCACTTCAAGCATCCCACCATTCTCAGTCTGATGGATTTTGTCCATCTCCTCTAATAGCTATGGCGGGAGCTGCAGCTGTGACACAGAGAATGAGAATTGGCACAGCCGTACTATTAGTTCCACTTTATGCGCCATTAAAGTTGGCAGAGGACATAGCTGTCATAGATAACATGTCTAATGGAAGATTCGTTTTTGGTGTAGCCCCTGGTTACGTCAGTGAAGAATTTATAGCTCACGGGGTGCCAAGAGAAGAACGTGTTAGCCGTTTTGAGGAAGCACTAGACCTAATGCAACTTGCTTGGAAGGGTAAAAGCTTCAGTTTTTATGGACAGCATTACCAAATTTCAGAAGCACAAGTTACACCAACCCCTGTCCAAAAACCTCACCCACCAATTTGGTATGGTGTTTCAGCTAAATCAGCTCTCAGGCGAGCCGTAAGACGTCAATGTGTACAAATTATGTCACCGCGTCACGGCATTGAAGAACTAAAGGAACACTATGAACCTTATGAAGATGAAGCTAAGAAACTGGGATGGATTCCGCCTGAACGACCAATTATACGTCAAGTATTTGTTGCTGAAACCACCCAAAAAGCTGAAGAGATAGCAAGCCCAGCTGTAGATTATCTTTATAGCGTACTCTATGGGGCAGCTTCAGCAGCTGGTGACCGAGTATTACGTAACGATGAAGGTCAAATTATAAGTAATACTGAAGACGTGGCTTATAAAACTTTTAAGGAGCGTTATATTATTGGTTCGCCAGAACTAGCTATAAAAAAGATTACTGAATATAAGAAAGAACTTGATCCAACTGAAATGATTTGCTGGATGCATATGCCCGGTATTAGTGGTGAAAATGCCATGAAATCAATGCAACTATTTGCAAAAGAAGTGATGCCTGCATTCTTGTAAAAACAAAATATAAAATATATTTTTTTTGAAATTTTTAGGAAAAGACTATGGAACCCCAAGCATTACACCATTTAACCATTCGCCCAAAAGATATTGAAGCAACTAAAGAATTTTATGAGAAAGTTGTAAAATTAACAGTAGGTTATAGACCGCCTTTTGACTTTCCAGGCTACTGGCTTTATGTCGGAGAGATACCCGCAGTTCATCTAGTCGGCGAAGGAGCACCACTCAATGCTTATTTCAGCGATGAGGGTGGACCTGATCATGAGGCAAGTGGCGGTGGAGCCGTCGACCATGTCGCCTTTGTATTTTCTCCAAAAGACTTTGAAAAAATGAAAGAAAACTTTGATCTAGAAGGGGTGGATCACCTTCACACGGTTGTACCTGAACTAGGTCTCAGACAAATATTCCTTAAAGATCCAGATGGAGTCCGTGTAGAGCTTCTTTTTCCTGCAGAATAAAACTAAATTGAATCTAGACTCATTCAGGTGGAAGTATCTCCTGCACACAAATATCATCTATTAGGTTTTCTCGATTTATATCTATTAGATGAGCTCTTTTCTCATCAGCAGATAAAGGCATTCCTATCCCCTGACTCATTGCAAGGATCAGAGTTCTATCACTCATATCTAGCCAAAAACTTCGGCGCACTAGATTTCCAGAGTCATCTCTTGCAAATGGACTATCTGGCTCTGATCCAAGATCAGGTCTATAAAAATTTGTCATAAAACCCTAACTCCACAATTATAAAATGCTTACTCGTGATATAATCAGTATCAGTGTATACCTATTATATTGGAAAAACCTTATGAATTAACTCACTTACTAATATAAAAAATACAGGAGAAGTCATGAAAGCCCAGATAATAAAACAATTTGGTGACGAAACTGTTTTTGAATTCACCGATATACCTGATCCCTCAGCAAAATCACATGAAGTTTTAGTTAGATTACATGCTACTAGCGTAAATCCAGTAGACTGGAAAATTCGAAGAAATGGCCTTCCGATATCACCAGAATTACCTGCAGTATTAGGATGCGATATTTCAGGAACGGTAATTGATGTGGGAAATAAAGTCACAAATTTTTCAAAAGGGGATGAGGTATTTGGTTGCGGAGGAGGTGTTAAGGGAATGGGAGGAACATATGCAGAGCTAATAGCTGTAGATCACAGACTCCTTGCAAAAAGGCCCAATTCTCTCAATGCTCGACAGGCAGCAGCATTACCATTAGTAACTATTACGGCCTGGGAAGGACTAATTCGCTCGAATCTAAAAAAGGGTGATAGTATATTAATTCATGGAGGCACAGGAGGTGTTGGTCACGTTGCTATTCAAATAGCAAAATCTTTAGGAGCGAATGTACACACAACCGTTTCAAGTGATGCTAAAGCTGAAACCGCTCTTAAACTTGGAGCAGATGAGGCAATTTTATATAATAAAGTCACAACCGAGGAATACGTTAATAAATATACCCGAGGAAAAGGCTTTGATGTTGTTTTTGATGCAACAGGGGGACAGACTATTGCTAAATCTTTCGAGGCTTCCCGCCTAAACGGTAATGTTATTACTATTGTCTCACAATATGATGCTGATTTATCTTTAATGCATCTGAAGGGCCTTTCCTTACACGTAGTGTTTATGTTGATACCTATGCTTTACGATGTTGATCGTGAGTCCCATGGTAATTTAATGGAAAACGCAGGCAAACTTGCAGATTTAGGCAAATTATCTCCCCTGATTGACCCTGAAAGTTTTTCCTTATCTGATATAAGTTCAGCTCATAAGAAACTTGAAAATGGGCAATCAATTGGAAAAATTGTTGTTGATATTAATTAGCTTTTTTTACTATCAAGCATATTTAGTACGGGAAAATAACCTTGCCTCTTAATTGATTTTATATCTCTATTTATCCATACATTAAGCACAAAACCAAAGCCAACCATTAACGTCAACATAGCCGACCCACCATAAGATATTAGTGGCAACGGCACCCCAACTACAGGCAGGAGACCCATGACCATCGAAATATTAACAAACGCGTATAGGAAAAAAGTTACAATAACACCTATCGATAATAGCCGACCAAATGTTATATTTGATCTCCATGATATAAACGTCCCATAACCTATAATTAAGAGATACAATAAAATTACGCCAAGCGCCCCTGCTAGACCAAGCTCCTCTGCTAACATCGTGAATATAAAATCAGTTTGCTTTTCTGGTAAGAAATTTAGATGAGATTGACTACCCTCCATTAAGCCTTTTCCGAACACACCACCACTGCCTAAAGCAATTTTTGACTGTAGAATATGATATCCTGCACCTAGACTATCGCTTTCTGGGTTTATGAAATTCAATACACGAACTTTTTGGTATTCTCTTAAAAATTGCCAGGCTATCGGGACTGCACCAACTAAAAATCCTAAACAAAGGAGCATTTTCCAAAGACGTATACCTGCCAAAAATACAATTGCCAAACCTATTAAAACTAAAAGGACGGCAGTACCAAGATCAGGTTGTCGCAATACAAGACCTACGGGTAATAAAATTAATATTATAGGTATTATATAAACCCTGATCTTGCTCATATTTTCATGTGTTATGCCACTAAAGTATCTTGCTAAACCGAGAATTAATCCAATCTTCATCAACTCAGATGGCTGAAGATGAAAATTACCAATTGCTATCCAGCGCTGGGCGCCCATTGCAGATGAACCTAATATTTCTACTGCTAATAAAAGAAGTAAAGAAAGGGCATAACCCCAGTAAGAAAAACGCAAAATAATTCTTATGTCGATTAGGGCTATTGCTACCATGACAAAGAATCCTATTCCAAAACGAATGATCTGGGCTTTTGCCCAAGGGTCCATAGATCCGCCAGCGGCCGAATAAAGCATTAGAAAACCGATGCAAGCTGGACAACAAATTAGCAGAATAAACAGCCAATTTATTTTAGTTAAGCGCTCTAGGAATCTAGGTCCTTGTAGATAAAATCCAGATTCAAGGTTCATGAATTTTTCCTACCAGAGTTTATGTTATGATATTGAGCAGAAATTGGAATCCTTAAGTCTTCATGATTTGCAGGATCACGTCTCTGAACTTCCATCAGGATATCACGAGCTATTGGCGCTGCAGTAGAAGCCCCACCGCCACCGTGCTCAATAACTACTGATACTGCATATCGGGGAGAGTCTAGCGGGGCATAACCAACAAATAATGCATGATCCCGCTCTTTCCAAACAAGATCTTCATTCTTTTGTACACCTAGCTCTCTCTCACTTTCTGAAATACGTCTGACCTGAGAACTTCCAGTTTTTCCAGCCATAGCAAATCTAGGATTCTCTATACGTGCAGCATATGCAGTACCCGTAGGACTATTTGTTACCCTCTCCATTCCACGCTTTACTATTGCCAGGTGCTCGGATGGAATATTCATCGGAGTAGCAGCTTTTCCTGATTCTTGAATAAAACTTCCATTCCTGTGAATAGCCCTAACGAGCTTTGGGGTTATACCAATACCGCCATTTGCAATACGAGATACCATAACTGCCAATTGAAGGGGAGTGGCAAGTAAGTATCCTTGACCAATGCCAACTATGAGTGTTTCACCTAAACGCCAGGACTCACCAATATTATTTTTTTTCCATAAAGCTGTTGGAACAAGACCCTCTTTCTCATTTGGTAGATCAATTCCATTAAGGCTTCCAAAACCAAAACGTCGAGCCATATTACTTATTCTCTCCAGGCCGATACGCTTAGCTATCTCGTAAAAATATACATCGCAGGACCTTTCAATAGCCCCTTCCATTGATAATCTTCCGTGACCACCAGGTTTCCAACAATGAAACTTTGTATCACCAAGTTCTATGTGGCCCTCACAAAAATGTGTTGTATTTGCACCTACGAGTCCTGATTCTAGTGCAGCAAGAGCAACTAACATTTTAAATGTAGACCCCGGGGGATACTGTCCTGAAATAGCCTTATTATTTAATGGAAATCTTGGATTTTCAATAATTGAATCCCACTCTTGCTTACTAATACCACTAGCAAAACTATTAGGATCGAAAGCTGGCGCTGAGACTATAGAAAGGACCTCCCCTGTATGTATATCTATAACAACACACCCTGCACTTTCATTTCCTAATCGTGACATAGTATATTGCTGCAAACCGATATCAATAGTTAGCACATGGTCATCGCCAGAAAGACCATCGTCTCTCTGGAGCTCACGTATAACTCGACCTACAGCATTAATCTCAACATGCCTGTTCCCTGCCTGACCTCTCAACTGATCATCGAATCTATTTTCAATACCAGTCTTTCCAATCTGAAAACCTGGGAGAGAAAAAGCCGGATCTTCACTTTTCTTTATTTCTGATTGAGATACAGAACCAACATATCCAACGAGGTGCGCTGTCTCAGAACCAAAAGTGTAAAAACGACTTTTACCGCTTTCAATAGATACTCCGGGAAGATAAGGAGCATTCACTTCAATCCGGCTAACCTCACTCCATGTTAAGTTTTCTCTAAGAGTTATAGGAATAAAACTCTTCCTAGCTTTTATCTCCTCAATAAGGCGTGATTGATCATCTTCGGATAACACAACAAGTCTGCTAACTGATTCTAGCGCGAGTTGCATGTCATTAACCTGCTCAGGAATAATTACCAGTCTATAACTTTGTCTATTACCTGCTAACTCATATCCAAAACGATCGAATATACGACCCCTTAGAGGCATGAGTAATTGCAAATTTATTCTATTCTCATCTGATAAAGTTTTATAGAGATCAGAGTCTACAACCTGCAGTTGATATAATCTCCCCGCCAGCCCTCCCAGAAGGGCTACTTGCAGCCCACCTACAATTAAAGATCTGCGGGATACTAATTTATTATGATCTGGCGCATTTGCTTTCTTAACCATTGCAAATGTTTTCCAATCCTTAAATTCTTACTAAAAGAGAATTTTGGAGTTTCACCAAAACAAAACTGATAAATGGGTAAAGAAGTAAAGTTAGAATGACATGCATTACTAAGGGGACGATTGGGACAACCAAACCAAAATATAAGCTTGCCACCCCCCAACCTATTAGAGTTACCAAAGGGACTAATAATGAGAATCCCCACCAAACTACATAAAAGGGTTTTCCTTGTAGAAAGTTTCTTTGTGTACTAACTATTCCGTGCAGCAAAAGCATCACCAATGCTGTCATCCCCAATGGGCCCCCGGATAGGATATCCTGTAAAATTCCTGCAAAAAATGTTGCGGCATAAGGTAACTTGTCTGGTCTGTATATAGCCCAAAAGTAGATAGCAATAAGAGAAAAAGCAGGAGTTATAGGAGCTAAACCAGGTAAATGCCATGGCAGCACACTAGCCACCACTAACAAGAACACACTTATAATCGGTGTGGCACTCTTTATACCCAATGCACTTTTTTCAACCCAACCTATCTCCATAATTTGCTGATCCCGCTTCTCTAATCAATCATATCCGCAAGTCCTGCACGACGCGTGGAAGGCATAATACCAGGTAAAATATAGTCCAGAATTGACACGAACTCGAGCCTATCAAATGTAACCCAGGGTTCAACTTGAATAGATTCTTCTGATATGTCTGAAATATAGCCAACAGGCAAACCTGGAGGGAATACACCACCTGCTCCTGATGTCACTAAACGATCACCAATATCTGGCTGAGCATTAAGGGGCAAAAATTGAATTTCTAGTGTATCCGTATTAAGACCTACTAATATTCCACGATTTCTCCCTTTCTCTAAAACTATAGGAATCCTGGAATTTAAATCCGTAATTAATAATATTCTCGCACTACTGTTGCCTGCCTCGACAATTCTACCCACTAACCCGCCATGAGTGATTACAGCCTGACCCTTGTACACCCCTTGATTCTCTCCAGCCGCGACTAATAATGTTCTCACGAATGGTCCTCCAGCATCCCCTACAATACGTGCAGTTGTAAATTTTGAATCTGGATCAGGAATCACATTTAGTAATTTACGTAGTGCTAAATTTTCAGACTCAAGATGAGAAACCAATGGCTGCCAGAGCATCAAGCGTGAATTTTCTTCTCGAAGCTTAGCATTTTCTTTCCTAACAGCTACAATACTTTCTATATTATCTGCTATATTTGAAACGCTAGATGCAGGACGAGAAATAAATCCTAGAACAGGAGAAGCAATATCAGTAATACTTGTCCTAATTTTCTCAAGCGATAGTGGCTGGACCTGAGAAATGACTATGAGTGCGACAGCAAAACCTATGAAGATAAAAAATGACGAGCGCTGAAAAAAAAATCTAAAAAATAAGATCTGCAGCAGGGCTAGCCCCTGAATTGTCCTCAAAAGCAATCACTCCTTCTGTTTTGAAAAAGCATAGAGAAAATTACTTTATTATAAAAATTTCTAGTAAGCTTCCTGCAGAACATTTTGTAGAGCCTTCATTTCTTCTAAGCAACGTCCTGTTCCAAGAACAACACATGAAAGCGCTTCATCTGCAATTGAGACAGGCAATCCTGTAGCATGCCTAAGCACAAAATCTAAATTACCTAATAAGGCTCCACCACCTGTTAGAACTATACCCTTATCTACAATATCAGCAGCCAACTCTGGTGCTGTATTTTCAAGAGCAACTTTTACAGCGTCAATTATAGATCCTACAGGCTCAGCTAAACTCTCTGCCACTTGCCGTTGTGTAATACTAATCTCTTTTGGGACACCATTCATAAGGTCACGGCCCTTAATACTTAGGGCAGATCCGTCCCCATCCTCTGGCGGACATGCCGTTCCAATAGTCTGTTTAATTCTTTCAGCTGAACTTTCACCGAGAAGTAGATTATGGGTTCGACGCACATAAGCTATTATACTTTCATCCATCTTATCACCACCAACTCGCACACTCCGGGCATAAACGATCCCACCAAGTGAGAGAACAGCAACTTCAGTAGTTCCGCCCCCTATATCAACCACCATAGAGCCTGTTGGCTCGGTAACAGGTAAATGTGCTCCAATTGCAGCTGCCATAGGCTCTTCAATAAGAAAAACTCGACGCGCACCAGCACTTTCTGCTGATTCCTGAATGGCTCTTCTCTCTACAGCAGTTGAACCAGATGGAACACATATAACTACTTGCGGGCTAGCAAAAGAACGACGATTGTGCACCTTTCTTATGAAGTGCTTTATCATTTCTTCTGCAATTTCGAAATCTGCAATAACTCCATCTCTTAGCGGACGAATAGCTTCTATATTTCCAGGTGTACGGCCGAGCATTTGCTTGGCTTCCTCACCAACCGCTAAAACCCTCTTTTTCCCTTTATAATTTGAAATCGCAACCACGGAAGGCTCATTAAGAACGATACCTTGCTGCCTGACGTAGACTAAAGTATTGGCAGTACCTAGGTCGATAGCCATATCTGCAGAAAGAAACCCTGTTAACTTAGAAAACATATTTGCCTGCCTTTAATCAAAAAATTAAACCTAATATTACGACAACGTACTCTTTAGTATCTAAAGTCAAAAGTAAAAAATACTCAATACCCTAAAAATTATCTAATCCACTAATACGAAGCATAACATTTCTACTTTATGCTACAGCAGCCGGGGCTGATTTTTCGCGCTTTGTTAAGAGCTTATTCAGGGCATGAACATAAGCTCTTGCAGAGGACACCATTGTGTCAATATCAGCTCCCTGCCCATTAACACTACGCCCATTCTCCTCAAGACGAACCGTCACTGTTGCTTGTGCATCTGTACCTTCTGTAACAGCATGCACCTGATATAATTGAAGATTTGCTTCATGGGGGAAAATTTTCTTTATTGCATTGAATATAGCATCAACAGGACCATTTCCATTCGATGTTGCTGTTTCATTTTTTCCATCAACCTCTAGAGATAAAGTTGCCTGTTGTGGGCCATTAGAACCACAAGTAATATCTAGAGAACAAAATCTAATACGATCGCTCTCCCCGGACATTTCATCACTAACTAAGGCTATAATATCTTCGTCATATACATCCTTTTTCTTATCTGCCATATCTTTGAATCTATCAAAGGCCTCTTGAAAAGCATTATCGCCTATATCAGCATAGCCAAGCTCACGTAGCTTTTCCCTAAATGCGTGACGACCTGAGTGCTTTCCCATTACTAGTGTTGACTTAATTAAACCCACAGACTCAGGAGTCATAATTTCATAGGTTTGTGCATCCTTTAGCACTCCATCCTGATGAATCCCACTTTCATGAGCAAAAGCGTTAGCTCCAACTATCGCCTTATTTGGCTGTACAGGAAAACCAGTTATCTGAGAAACTAAGCGTGACCCTTTGATAATGGCCTCTGAATTAATATTAGTATCGATTCCAAATCTATCAGCCCGAGTCCGCAAGGCCATAACAATCTCCTCCATAGCAGCATTACCTGCCCTCTCACCAAGACCATTTATTGTGCATTCAATCTGACGGGCACCCTCGGCAACTGCAGCAAGAGAATTGGCAACGGCTAGTCCCAAATCATTGTGACAATGAACAGAAATAACCGCCTTATCAATATTTGGGACACTATTAACAATATGCTTTATCAGCGAAGCAAATTCCTCTGGCTCAGCATACCCAACGGTATCTGGAATATTGATAGTACCTGCGCCAGCTTTGATTGCACTTTCAACACAACGGCATAAGAAATCATGATCAGTTCTTGAGCCATCTTCACATGACCATTCAACATCGTCAGTAAAATTACGTGCATAACTAACACTGTCAATTACAGCCTGATGAACCTCATCAGGGGTCATTTGTAGCTTTACTCGCATATGTAAAGGACTTGTAGATATAAAAGTATGTATTCGTGGTTGTTTTGCTGGTTTAAGTGCCTGAGCAGCACGCTCTATATCTTTTTTACCAGCTCGAGCTAGACCACATACAACACTATCTTTAACTAATTCAGCAACACCTTGAACGGCCTCAAAATCTCCATTGGAAGCAATTGGAAATCCAGCCTCGATAACATCTACGCGGAGTTCTTCAAGAATTTCAGCAACCCGCATCTTTTCTTCAAGATTCATCGATGCTCCTGGAGACTGCTCTCCATCACGCAACGTCGTATCGAAAATATATATTCTATCTTTTTTTTCACTGATGGCCATAGGTCTGACCCCTTATATCTTTATGGTTTAAGCGACAACTCTCTTTCCCCAGACATTAACAAAAACATGCCCTGCCTGGGGCTTATAAGTCGTAGACCAAAAAGACTGAGCCCAAGAGCACTTCCTACTGCTAAAGTCGGTTGCCTATATTCCGCAAAATTTTCATAGTTTGATCGCGTCATAAACTGGGCCTCTTAATAACATCAAATTCAAAAATTACTGTTTGAACATATAACAAATTGATCTTTACCCACTATCTTTATAAAGCCAAACTACAATAACAAAGCAAAAAAAAGAAATACTAGCTTTTTAAAAGATAGCCCTAAGCTCCAATCTCTAATGCCTAGATACGCCTTTTAATCAAGCAAAACAAGCCAAACTGGCTTAATTATGGCCAAATAGCCTATTTTAAGCCAAAAGATACATTTAATTCACTATCTAAAGGTTCATTTCATTTCTCTCTTTATGAGCCCTGATGCAAGAGCAACACCAATAGTTACACAAATAATTGCTACTATCTCCGCAGATATTAGTGGCTCACCAATAGCAATCCATCCACCAAATGCAGCAATTGCAGGAACAAGGGACTGAAAAGCAGTTGCTCTAGTTGGGCCAAGGTAAGAGATGGCCAATGAAAAAGCGAATACTGCAACTATTCCAGATAGTATACCTTGAAGAAGTATCTGCCATAAGAGTAAATCAGTTTCAATATCGACCAGGGATGACCCAAAGAAATAAGCAAGAACTCCGTGCACCACTGCTGACCAAACACTAGATACCGCTATAGCTTCAAGGGCGCTTAAGCCTGAACGCTTAAAAGCATGAGCATAACAAGCCCACATAAATGCTGAAAAAAGAAATAGCAAGTGACCACGCCATGCGCCATCATTAAGTGTGTCCATAAATGCTGAAGCACCGCCCAATAACATTGCACCTAAGGCCATCATAAAAAATCCTATTATACGGGACCGAGAAAATTTCTCGCTAAATACCGCCAAACCTATCAGTGCTGCCCATAATGGTATTGTGCCAGGCACTAAAGCACCTGTATGTGCAGCCGGCGCAAAAACCATTCCGTTTGAAATTGACAAAGAAAAAAATACACCAGAGCCAGCAATTAGCGGTATCAGGACACGAATGGGCACTCCCTTAGGTATTAAGCCAGTTCTTATCCAAATCGGTGCGAGAACGAGGGCTGGAACACCAAAACGAAGCAACCCTACATCTAATGGGGCAAGATAAGTAGTGAGAGAGCTTCTAGTTGATACTATCCAGCCACCCCAAATCAATACGGCAATAAAGGCCCCTATAATGCCAATAGATGTGGAACCTATTTTTATTTCGTGACCTCTCTAAAGACATTATAGGTGTAATTTGGAACAATACCTATAAAACCAATATTTCTCGGGTACAATCTAGCGAATAAACAATTAATTACATAGAAACCTAATTCTTAGATTTGTCTACTAAACGGTTTTCACCTATCCACGGCATCATCGCCCTCAATTTTTCGCCAACTTCCTCTATTGGATGCTCGGCGGCTCTTCGACGCATGGCCTTAAAGCTTGGCTGACCAGAACTATTCTCTGACATCCATTCCGTTACAAATTTTCCGGACTGGATCTCTCCTAAAATTTCCTTCATTCTTTTACGAGTTTCTGAATCAATTACTCTAGGCCCCCTAGAATAGTCGCCATATTCAGCAGTATTAGATATTGAATAGCGCATGTTTGCTATGCCACCTTCATATATTAAATCAACAATAAGCTTAACTTCATGCAAGGTTTCGAAATATGCCATTTCTGGAGCATATCCAGCGTCTACTAATGTTTCCCAAGCCTCAGTTATCAGTGAGGTAAGACCTCCACACAAAACAACTTGTTCTCCAAATAAATCAGTCTCGACTTCCTCACGAAAGGTTGTCTCAATTATGCCTGATCTTCCACCTCCAATAGCAGATGCATACGAAAGTCCAATTTCAGATGCATTCCCTGAAGCATTTTGAGCGATTGCGAGAAGACACGGAACTCCTGCTCCACGCTCATATTCTGATCTGACGGTATGTCCAGGACCTTTTGGTGCTACCATAAATACGTCTAGATCTTCCCGTGGCTCAATTAAATTATAATGGATATTCAACCCATGGGCGAAAGCAAGTGCAGCTCCTTGGCGCATATTAGATACAAGATTCTCATTCCATATGTCACGTTGAAGCTCATCTGGCGTCAACATCATAACAACGTCTGCCCATTTCGCAGATTCATTCATATCTAAAACCTTTAGACCTGCACTTTCTGCCTTAGCTACCGAACTTGAGCCTGGACGCAACCCAACAGCTACTTCTTTTACCCCACTATCCTTTAGATTGTTCGCATGAGCGAACCCCTGGCTTCCATAACCAAGGATTACGACCTTCTTTGTCTTGATTAGATTCAGATCGGCATCGCGATCGTAATAAACCCGCATGATATTTCCTCTTCGTTTTTTTATATAAATTATTTAGACTTACTAGTGAAAAAAATTTACCTAATTTTCATAAAGAATGCTTTCCCCTCAACATAGCAGAAACTCCAGTACGTGAAATTTCTGTTAGGCCCAAAGGTTCCATCAAACGAATAAATGCATCAATCTTGGATGGTTTTCCTGTCATCTCAAAAATAAAGCTATCGTTCTCGCTATCTACCACATGCGCCCTAAATACATCAGCTATACGTAATGATTCAACTCGATGTTCACCAACCCCCACTACTTTAATTAGTGCAAGCTCACGCTCTACGAAAGCACCCTCCGCAGTTAGGTCAGACACTGTGCGAATAGGCACTAGTCTATTTAATTGTGCTTTGATCTGTTCAATAATCATTGGAGAGCCGGTAGTAACCAAATTTATTCGGCTTAAACTATCTTTCTGATTAACTTCTGCAACAGTCAAACTTTCGATATTATAGCCTCTACCAGCAAAAAGGCCTATCACTCTTGCAAGTACACCAGGCTCATTTTCAACCAATACAGACATCGTATGCCGCTCAATTTCATCGCTCATCACGTCACTCCAATTGCCCGCCTTAAATCTTAGCCTAGATCATAAGATGCATCCTAGACTAGGGCCATACCACCTTCCGAGGACTCTTCAAGTTCCCCATGATCAGGTCCTAATTTCATTTCGTAATGTGCCGCTCCAGATGGAATCATAGGATAAACATTAGATTCCTTATCAACTAGCACATCAGCTATAACTGGACCTTCGGTTTCTATCATTTCAACAATAAGATCATCAACCTCTTCAGGTTTAGAAGCTCTAAGACCCTTAGCCCCAAAACTTTCTGCCAGCTTAACAAAGTCTGGCAAAGAATCCATGTAACTCTCAGAATATCGTCCACCATGAAAAAGCTCCTGCCACTGGCGAACCATACCCATATACTCGTTGTTAAGTAAAAAAACTTTTACCGGCAAACGGTATTGCATCAGGGTTGATAATTCTTGAATCACCATAAGAAGAGATGCCTCACCGGCTACATCAATTACCAGTGATTCAGGATGAGCAACTTGAACTCCCATTGCAGCTGGGAATCCATAGCCCATTGTTCCTAATCCACCTGAAGTCATCCAACGATTTGGTTCTTCAAATTGGAGAAATTGAGCCGCCCACATTTGATGCTGACCTACCTCAGTAGTAAAATAAACATCTTTTTCTTTTGTAAGTTCATAAAGGCGCTGGATGGCGTATTGTGGCTTTATGATATCCTCCCTCTTACGATACCTTAGACACTCTCGCGAACGCCAACCTTCAATAGTTTTCCACCAAAGCCCCAATGATTCTTGATCCACCTGCAATCTCGATGATTGCCAGGCCTTAATGATTTCTCGTATTACAATCTTAGCATCACCAATTATAGGAACATCAGCTACTACATTCTTGTTTACCGAAGATGGATCAATATCAGCATGGATTTTGAATGAACCCTTTGAAAAATCTGATAGCCTTCCTGTCACTCTGTCATCAAACCTAGCCCCAATGCAAATCATTACATCACACTCAGCCATAGCCATATTAGCCTCATAGGTGCCATGCATACCGAGCATGCCCAAAAAGTGTTTATCAGATGCAGGGAAACCACCCAGACCAAGGAGAGTATTGGTTATTGGAAACCCTGTCATACGAACTAATTCAGTAAGTAGAGATGCAGCCTCTGGGCCAGCATTGATAACTCCACCACCTGTGTAAAATATTGGCCGTTTTGCTAACATCATTGCCTTAACGGCACGCTCTATAGACTCAACATCCGGTTCCACTTGTGGATTATATGTTGAGCGGACATTTGCTGAAGTTAAGTTCTTTTCACCTTTGTAATAACCCTGTTCCATAACTATATCTTTTGGCAAATCCACTACAACTGGGCCTGGACGACCAGTTTTTGCAATGTAGAAAGCCTCATTAATCGATGGTTCCAAATTTTCAACAGACTTCACAAGGTAATTGTGTTTAGTACAAGGGCGTGTAATCCCAACAGTATCTGCCTCTTGAAACGCATCATTACCAATCATTTGTGTTGGTACCTGGCCTGTAAGACAAACTAAGGGGACACTATCCATCATCGCATCTGTTAATCCAGTAACACTATTAGTGGCTCCGGGACCCGAAGTAACAAGAACCACTCCAACTTTGCCTGTTGAGCGGGCATATCCTTCAGCAGCATGTACAGCTCCCTGCTCATGCCTAACTAATATGTGACGGACGTGATTCTGCTTAAAAATCGCATCATAGATGGGAAGTACGGCTCCACCTGGATAACCAAAAACTGTATCAACGCCCAGGTCAGTCAAGGTCCGAACAATTATTTCGGCTCCAGTGATTTTCTCAGCAGAAATTTCTGATTTATCTTGTACACTCACTAAATGCTTCCTTACCAAATATATTATAAGCCCTTTCAAGGCATCTCATAGTTAAATAACCCTTTAAAGCTTAGTTATTCTTTACTCAAGAATAATCCGATTACAACTTGAGGCGATGCAAACTAGTCTTTTGACTGAATCGGGTCAACCTGATTAGCATCACAAATTATAGTCTCTACCAATTTGCTTAAAACTGACCCAAAGCCCTCAAGTCGCTTTGCAGAGGGAATCTGGTGCCTAAACCAGGTCATTTGCCTCTTAGAATAGCGACGTGTAGCTAGCTGTATACGTGACACAGTATGCTCCAAATCATACTTTTCAGATATATAATCTTTAAACTCCCTTAATCCCAACGCCTTCATAACCGCCACATCATTTTGTAAATTACGGGCTAAAAATAACTCGACCTCTTCAACTACCCCCGAATCAACCATCATCTCTACACGTCTGTTTATTTTATCATAAAGAACTTCTCTGTCTGGAGCTAAAACAAACTTATGAGCATTATCGAAGAGAGTGTCATGAGACAAGCTACCTTGATCCCCTTGCCACTCTTTCAATGTCCTTCCCGAATATTCTACAACCTCATATAGTCTCAACAATCTATGTGTGTCTTTCTGTTGAATTTCAGAAAAACCGATTGGATCTAACGAATTTAAACGCCTACAAAACTCTTCACGGCCAATATTTTCAAACAATTGCCGCACATCATTTCTAATCTTATGAGGAATTTCTGGTACAGGAGCCAGCCCTTTTAATAGAGCAGTTATATATAGCCCTGTACCACCAACTAAAATTGGCACTCTCCCGTTAGATAATACTTTCTTTATTTCTCTAATGGCATGAACTTTCCATAAAGCTACAGAAAAAGAATCTGCAGGGTCAACAAATCCATATAATTTATGAGGAACTATAATTTCGTCAGATTGAGTTGGTCTGTCAGTAAGAATCCTCAACCCCTCATATACCTGCATACTGTCAGCATTGATGATTGTACCATTTAACTCTTGGGCTAAAATTTTCGCTAAATCTGATTTTCCACTTCCTGTAGGGCCACAGATTATAATCGTTTTTGAAAATTCTACTTCAGGAACTATCATTTTTTATACTGCAGATGATTAGCTTTTAATTGCTAGAGAAATTAGACCATCTAATAATTTAGGTTCAAACCAAGTAGACTTTGGTGGCATAACCTCTCCACAGTCCGCGACTTTAATTAAATCATCAATAGAAGTTGGAAATAAAGCAAAGGCAACTGACCAGTTATTTTTATCCACGTAGGACTTAAGGCCCTCAAGCCCACGAGCGCCACCAACGAAATCTATTCTTTGATTAGTTCTAGGCTCATATAAATCTATGATAGGCTCAAGAATCTTTGTACTTAAAATAGATACATCTAGACTGTTAACAGGATCTTTTGGCACAATTGACTCAGATCTTAATTCCAGAGAATACCATTTTTTTTCTATATATAGCGTAAAACTTCTGGCCTTTTTTGGCCTCTTGGGCTCTTTTAGCTTTTTAACAATAAAATCTAATTCAAGCTCTCTTAGAAAATCATTTCCACTAAGACCATTCAAATCACGTATGACTCTATTATAATCAAGTATATTCAATTGATCGCTTGGAAAAAGGACGCCCAGAAATGATCCTCCACCTGAATCACGCCCTTCTGACAATCTGCTTGCAGCAGCCGTACGGTGGTGACCGTCAGCTATATAACACCCGGGTAACTTATTAAGTATTTTCTGTAATGAATTAATTGATTCTAATGCTGATATCCTCCAAATTTTATGACTTACATTATTGGGGCCAGTAATATCTATGATTGGCCCTTGGTCTGTTAACAGTTTGATGTAATCACAAAGCTGGCTATCAGGTTTATGGGTCAATAAAGTTGGTCCTGTCGCTGCCGATAGTGCTTTAATATGATAAACTCTATCTAGTTCTTTTTCAGGTCTAGTAAACTCATGACGCATTATATATCCAGATTTATAAGCATCTATACTAGCCGCAACAACCACACCTGTCTGTTCGTATTCATCCGCGCTTAAACGCCATATATAATAAGCAGGTGATGTATCTGCGACCAATATATTAGAATTTATCAAGCGATTAAAATTTAATGCCGCACGTTCATAAACAGCTTTGTCATATGCATCTATTTCAATTGGTAATTCTATTTCTGCCCTACTAACTCGTAGGAAAGAATGCGGATTATCCATGGCAACATCGCATGCCTCAACTCGACTCACCACATCATAAGGGGGCGCAGCGACTGCAGCAGCCATCTCACTTGACGCCACTATACCTGGAAAGGGATTAAAGATTGAGGAATTTTTTTTCACTTGTTGAGCACTCGAACTCATATCAGTTTCATATCTACCTAAAAATATTACAAGCAGAGTTAAAATTATACTCAAATGTCAAATTAAATAATAACTGAAGTATTCAACTTATTCATTTCTAGATGGTAAGTTAAGGTTATCACCTCTGAGCTCTTCTATATCGAGATCTAAGTCAGTTGCTGTTATGCCAAGCTCGCCGATCATCCGCATTATATCATCCGCATCCAAACCACCAACAAGCTTAGAACTCTCAGTTTCATCTTTCCCAATTTCACCAACAGTACCAAAATAAGTAAATAGCTCACTATCTGGGGATAAGACCATTGTAGTATCTGTTTCTCCCAGAGCCTCTTTGAGAGCTTGCATTGACCTATAAAATGCATAGAACTCTGGGTCCCGTCCTACAGCCTGAGCAAAGATCCTTGCCGCAAGCGCGTCGCCCTGGCCACGAATGATCTCTGAATTACGGTTAGCTTCAGCTAGGATAATCGCAGCTTCTCGATCGGCTTGTGATACAATCCTCTTTTTGTCAGCCTCACCAGTTGATCGGAATTCCTGAGCTTGCTGAGCTCTCTCCGCACTCATGCGAGCATAGACGGCTTGACTATTCTCATCTGGAAGGTCAGCCCTTCGAACTCTAACATCAATAACATCCATACCAAACTTCTCGGACTGTCGATTTACCTGATCACGTATCTGAGTCATTAATGAAGCTCTCTCCCCGGACAAAACTGTAACAAGATCCACCCGACCCATTACCTCACGAGTGGCAGCATTGAGGATAGCTGCAAGGCGACTCCTTGCAATACCCTCAGTACCAACAGTCTGGAAATATTTCAGCGGATCAACTATACGGTAACGAATGAATGCGTCTACTACTAACCTCTTTTTATCCCCTAGGATGATCTCTTCTGGGGGAGCATCAAAATCTACTATTCTTTTTTCAAAGTACTCTACATTTTGCACGAATGGAGTCTTAACCCTTAGGCCTGGCTCATCATCACCCCATTGATTTATGACTTCAAGTGGATCACCAAACTCAAGTAAAATTGCCTGTTCAGTTTCAGATGTTTCATAAGTGGAAGAAAGGCCAACTATTAATGCCACAAGCAACACAACACCAACTATTATCAGCTTTGCCCTACTACTCATGGCCTAGCGACCCTCCTGGATAACAGTATTTTCATCTCTACGCTTCTGAAGTTCCGGTAATGGTAAATAGGGCACCACACCCTGACCACCAGCACTATTTCCTATGACCACTTTGTTCATCCCAGACAATAAGCTCTCCATAGTCTCCAAATAAATTCTGCGCTTGGTAACATCCTTGGCTTGTCTATATTCATTATAAACAGCAACAAATCTTCTCGCCTGACCTATCGCCTGGTTAACAACCTCAGCCCTATAAGTTCGTGCTTCTTCCAATATCGCAGCTGCCCGACCTTGAGCTTCAGGAACAACAGTGTTTCTGTGCCTCTCAGCTTCCTCTTTTAAACGTTCCTGGTCAGCTCGAGCTGCTTGCACATCACGAAAAGCAGCTATAACAGCATCGGGAGGATCAATACTCTGAGGCTCAACCTGAGTAACCAGAATACCGCTATCATAATCGTCAAGAATCTCTTGGGTGAGCTCATGTGTAGCTTGAGCAAGCGGCTGACGCCCTTCTGCTAAGGCTGACTGCAAATTTGTTTTTCCGATAACCTCACGCATTGCACTTTCAGCAACGTCCTTAACGGTTCTATCGGGAGAACGGATATTAAAAAGGTATTTACCAGCGTCATCTATTTTCCAGAAAACTGTGAATTTAACATCAATGATATTTTCATCACCAGTAAGCATTAAACTTTCCGTAGCTACGCTTCTGGGAAAAGCCGATCCTCTTGAATCTGATATTGTCCTATAACCTATTTCGGCCCTATTCACTCGAGTTACTTTTGGTGTGAACGCGCTCTCAAACGGTGCGGGAAGATGATAATTTAGTCCCGGCTGAGTGGTTTTTATCCACTCTCCAAAACGTAAAACAATTCCTTGTTCATCAGGCTGAACTCGATAAAAACCAGTAGCCAACCAAATCCCAACCGCTACAAGTAATAGCAGCAAAAAGCCCCTGTATCCTCTAAATCTTGGGGCCCAAGACCTTACTCTTTCTTGACCCTTACGCATTAGATCATCAAAATCTGGGGGCTCACCACCTCCCGAGCTACCTCCAGACCGCTTTGGGCCAGGTGCAGAACCGTTACTCCCACCACGAGATTTTCCCCAGGGCCCTTGACCGTCTCCACTCTGATCAGACCACGGCATCAAAATAGACCTTCATTTTGATGCAAATGAATCGCGATAAATGTAGAACCGGTATATATATTTAGCTCTTTATATGCTTTGCAGATTATCATTTCTGTCTTATATGCCACAAAAGTGTGCGCCGTAAATGTAATAATTTATAACCATCGATATTGATATGGCATCTAAGTTGTGATGCTTCAAGAGAGAAAGGGCCAGAATTAGTCATGAATATGGTTAATAAGGATGATATTTTGTCGGTTTTAAGCCGGGTTATCAACCCAAAAACAGGCAAAAATGTTGTGGTTAGCGGTATGATAGGTGGTTTAGTAATTAATAACGCCAATGTTGGTTTCAGCCTTGAAGTTCAACCTGAAGAGGGTGAGAAAAGCGAGCCACTCAGGAAAGCATGTGAAGAAGCTGTGATGGAAATGGAGGGAGTAGAATCGGTGACAGCTGTACTTACAGCAGAGCTCCAGACGCATAGCTCTCCAAAAGCCCAAGATGAGAAAATGAATGAGTCTAGCAAAAAAGGAAATAAAGAACCGAAAAACAGCAGATCACCGCAAAACATTCCAGGTATAAATTCTATTATTGCTATTGCGTCTGCAAAGGGTGGTGTAGGCAAATCAACAACCGCTATAAATTTGGCTGCATGCATGGCTGCTGAGGGCAAAAGAGTTGGTTTGCTTGATTGTGACATCTATGGCCCATCAATTCCAAGAATGTTAAGACTCTCTGGAAAACCAGAAGCAAAGCCCCCTCAGAAAATGATGCCTATGGAGGCCTATGGCATAAAAACAATGTCTATTGGATTCTTAGTAGAAGAAGAATCAGCAATGATTTGGCGTGGTCCTATGGTAATGAAAGCTATAGAGCAAATGCTTCATAACGTTGAATGGGGCGAACTCGATATATTGTTTTGCGACCTTCCCCCAGGAACGGGGGACGCTCAGCTAACTCTTGCTCAAAAAGCACCCCTCACAGGAGCAATAATAGTCTCCACCCCCCAGGATATTGCGTTACTAGACGTTATTCGTGGAATTAATATGTTTAATAAAGTCAACATTCCTGTTTTTGGAGTTATTGAAAATATGAGCTACTTTGTTTGTCCACATTGCCAGGAGAGATCAAATATTTTCCTTCATGGCGGTGCAAAAAAAATAGCCGACAATATGGATATTAAATTTCTCGGAGAAATACCCCTCAATATGGAAATCTGTAGAACCTCTGACTCAGGAGTACCAATAGTGATTGAGAAAAAGAATGATGAAATTACAAAATCATACCTGCATATTTCTGGAGCAGTTCAGGAATTAGCTGATTTATAAACAAAAAAATACCTCAGTTACATTGTCCTGAAATTTTATAATTCTCACGTAGAAACAAAAAATAAATAAGGAATAAAGTAAAGCTTTGTATAAAAACTAGGTTTTCCCAAGACTTTCCATAAGTTCACGCCACTCTCTGGCAGACAACCCGCTATTGTCTTGTTTGACCTCTTCCCCAGCCAATAGGCGTTTAACAACTGACAAGCCTGCTGCAGACAAATTAATGCTTTCTAGACAATAATCAGAAAAAGCCTCTGCAGCTATTGGAACCCATCGCTTGACTGAATCCATCATTGCATCTGCATATACTCTTATTTCATACTGGGCATGGGGATCTGCTCTAAGAGATAGAAAATTCAGGAGATTATGTAGATCAGTTTTCCAATACCACTGTGTATAGTAATTCAGGGTAAGGTTCATACGCGCTAGCTCCCTGGCTAATCCATTATGGTTACTATTAATCACGCCTCCCTGATCATTCTCATTAAGCATTTCTTCATAATGATCATAAACTTGCTCAGAGTCGGCTAAAAGAATTTCCATTACTCTTTTAGCCTCTGAACCAGTCAATATATCTCCACGACCCTGGCGATTATTCGATGACTGAGCTGCTAGCTGGTCAGCGGAAGGAATGTAAAATTCTTTATCTAAAATTGAATACCTTGCTGAATATTCATTAACGTTTGCTGTTCGATGCCTAATCCATTGTCTTGCAACAAATATCGGTAGTTTCACGTGATATTTTATCTCACACATCTCAAAGGGTGTAGTATGGCGGTGGCGCATTAAATAACGTATTAGCCCCCTATCTTCAGTCACCATACGCGTTCCACGACCATAAGAAACACGCGCCGCTTGCACTATCGCTGAATCATCGCCCATGTAATCTATTACACGAACGAATCCATGATCAAGCAGAGGATATGGTTCATACAAGATCTCCTCAACCTCTGGAACGGTTGCACGGAGTGTTGTACTACTGCTTTGACGCAGACTATCTATTTCTCGCCTTTTTTCCGAATCGACTACCATACCAATCAGTTTAACGCGCATCGGTCAGATAAACCAATGATTCACTCACACAAAATGTATAAAATGTTTCAACAAACCTTTATCATCCACTCAATCAGTTCTATATTAGCACTGTCGGCTTGCCGACTACGGCGATAAACGCTTCGTGAAATAAGCGTTGCGGACCCGGGGGCAGTGCCCGGCGCCTCCACCAAATTACTTATATTGCAAGCCAAATGGCAAGGTATTTTGGGGGCGAACCAGGATCGACGTGCGTATTAAAGACGGAGTTTTCGCTCGGTATGGTACCACCGTTATCGGGCCAACTCGTAGTTGCGAACGATAATGAAGTCGCAATCGCTGCCTAGTATGAATAGGTAAGCGCGGTTCGGGGAGCACCGGGCAACAGAAGCTCTCCACTTTATAGTTTAGCTGCTTTGCAACTTTGATAGAATGGACTTGTAAATAGTGAGTAAAGATCAAATAGGTTACGATAAATTGATGGATCACGTTCTGCGAGATTTAATCAAAAGTGTTTTATTAAAAGTCGCTTCGGATGGCCTCCGTGGAGAGCACCATCTTTATATAACCTTTTTGACAGCTTATCCGGGAGTAATTGTCCCAGATTATTTTCTAGAAAACTATCCAGATGAATGCACAATTGTAATACAACATCAATTTTGGGGGCTAGAAGTCGAAGAAGATCAATTTTCAGTTATTCTAAGCTTCAATAAAAACAGAGAAACCATAGTAGTGCCATATAATGCAATAACACAATTTTCTGACCCTAGCGTCAAATTTGGCCTCCAGCTAACTCCTCCCAAAACCAACAACCCACCAACTTCAGTTACTGAATTTGTCCACGAATTTCCCGTTATTCCCGAAGAGCAATTAGATAAACAAGGTGAAAATTTAATTATTAAGGGGCCAAAGGAAGAAATTACTCCATTGTCAGATGAAACAGAACTTGGGAACGAAAAGGAAATTGATAAAGATAATAGCGAACGTGTTGTTAGCTTGGATGCATTTAGAAAGAAATAGTTTACACAAATATATTTGAAGCCCCCTCAAAGCCATGATCTAAGAGAGAACTAAGTTAATATGCCCTTTGAACCTGCTCTCTATGCTGGATTTATTGCAATAGCTGCTATAGCAATTTTGTCACCTGGCCCAGATACGGTCCTAATATTAAGGCACACGATACACTCAGGATGGAGGACTGGGGCAGCTACAGTAGCCGGCGTCCAAATTGGGCTCGTAGCCCATGGTCTTGCGGCAGCATTTGGCCTATCATTTCTAATTACCTCTATTCCTTCAGCACTAGGTATTATTGCTATCCTAGGGGCAATATATCTTATATTTCTAGCTATCCAGCAGCTACGTGGGGTTCTGATACTTAATGACCAGTCAAAATTAAAACCTGAAGGCAGACTTACAAAAATTTCCGCCCTAAGAAGCGCATTTATTACAAATTTATTAAATCCAAAAGTTATTATGCTTTTTGTTGCCTTAATGCCCGGTTTTATATCTACCGAGCATAGCCCTATCTGGTTACAATTCACAATATTTGCCGCAACTATTCTTATTATAAATACCGCATTTCAGGCCTCCTTGGTAATAGTAGCTAACCAAGCCAGAAAATTACTACTTCATCATATAGCCCAAAAAACTATATCTTTTATTACTGCTATAATCTTCATAGGATTTGCAGTACTACTTATTCATCAGCATGCCTTTGCTTCTGTCAATCTTTGAACTATGCTCAAGTACCCTCCAAATGTTACTGAACCACAGAATGTAAACATATAGAGATGGAAGAAGTAGGAAATGGGAAAATCAAAAAAAACCTCTCCCTCACGCAGTCGAATAGAAAGTGACTCTATAGGAAAAATTAAAGTACCTGCTGATAAATATTGGGGAGCACAAACACAGCGTAGTCTTCAAAACTTTCCAATAGGCGAAGAACGCATGCCCGAGCCTATGATTCGCGCGCTAGGAATTATAAAAAAATCAGCAGCAATCATAAATATGAATTTAGGATCACTTAATAAAAAAATTGGTACCGCAATCTGCCGAGCAGCTGATGAAGTAATCCAAGGTAAATTAAATGACAACTTTCCACTAGTTATCTGGCAAACAGGTTCAGGTACTCAGACAAATATGAATGCTAATGAAGTAATAGCAAACAGAGCCTGTGAGATGCTTGGTTACGATTTGGGAAAAAAGGAACCTGTTCATCCGAATGATCATGTAAACCTGAGTCAATCCAGTAACGATACATTTCCTACTGCTATGCATATAGCTGCAGTTGAAGAAATTGAAAATAAGCTAATACCTAGTCTACAAAAAATGCGAGTTGCACTAGAGAAAAAAACTAAAGAATGGGAATCTATAGTAAAAATTGGAAGGACTCACCTGCAAGATGCAACTCCTCTAACGCTAGGACAAGAATTTTCAGGTTACGCAACGCAGCTTAAATTTGGAATACAAAGAATAGAATCTTCACTCCCAAGATTGCGAAGTCTTGCACAAGGAGGGACAGCAGTTGGGACAGGCCTCAACACTAAAAAAGGTTTCGATAAATCTTTTTGTGCTGAGGTGGCAAAAATAACTGGCACCGGATTTAAAACTGCACCAAACAAATTTGAAGCCCTGGCCAGTCATGATGCAATTATTGAAGCATCGGGGGCAATAAATGTGTTAGCGGCTAGTCTTATGAAAATAGCTAATGACATAAGACTGCTTGGATCCGGACCACGCTGCGGTATCGGAGAACTTAATCTACCCGCCAATGAACCGGGATCATCAATAATGCCTGGTAAAGTAAATCCAACTCAATCTGAAGCACTGACTATGGTTTGCGCACAGATAATGGGAAATCACACTACAATTACAATAGCTGGATCAAATGGTCATTTTGAATTGAACGTATTTAAGCCTGTGATGATATTTAATCTTCTACAATCAATTCGGCTCATCGCTGAAGGCTGCGATAGCTTTACTGATAAATGCATCTCAGGGATTAAACCAAATTTTGAAAAAATTGATGAAATGCTACATAGCTCCTTGATGTTAGTTACCGCACTTAACCCTCATATTGGATATGATAATGCTGCAGCAGTCGCTAAGAAGGCTTTCAATGATGGTAGCACCCTAAAATCTGCAGCAATTTCTTTAGGGCTACTCACATCTGAGCAGTTTGACTTATGGGTTGACCCGAAAAAAATGATAAGACCCAAGAAATAGTAAAGACCAGAAAATTGAGCAAAATAAAGAAATTTTCTACCACAATTGATGGGCATAGGACTTCAATTTCTTTAGAACCTGTATTTTGGGAAAAACTTAAGGAACTTGCAAAATATAGACGAACAACAATTAGCCAGTTGATTTCAAAAATTGATTCACAGTCAGAAGGGAATCTTTCATCAGCAATTCGTGTATTTATACTTAAAGAAATTGACTCACAATAAAAGATTATGAGGTGGCCAATACGGCTATTCCATATGCAAAAGTAAAAACTGTAAGACCATGATAATATACTGGATTTGATGTACGAAGAAAAAGACGATTGCCAATTATTAGATACACAACAATAGCTACTAGGGCCATTGGAAGACTATCTAAAAGAGCCTCACCGCGATTAAATAACACAACCAAAAGAACAAGCTGAATCACCCCAAATGCCAAATAATATTGAGCGATAGTATACCGGACAGAATTCTTCTCAGAATGTAACCCGCTTGCGAGAATTGCTAACAGAGCTCCTCCCAGATTGGTAATTCCATGAACAAATCCCATCAATAAATGATATGGGATAGAATACCTACGCAGACCACTTGAGAGCCAATCGGGAGACCCTAACCAGTAACGTAAAGCTGCAGAAAATATAAGAGTACCACCCACAATATAGTTTAGCCAAGACCCGATTCCCGTTCCCTGCGTCAACCATAATCCTACCCCAACCGCAGGTATACAAAATATATACAAGTTAGGAGAAATATTGCATCTTTTAGAGTGCCCTCCAATTACCTGAAATACTGAAATAACAAAAGAAGCAGGAATTAGGTAGCTTAATACACTTATAAAGTCATATCCCAGGAGCAATAGGGTCGGCGTCCCAAATACTAGTATTCCCATGCCAAAAACTGATTGAATTATGGAAAATACTGCAACAAGTAAAATTACTATAAAATAATCTAAATCCATTACTGGCGCCAAAAGCTGTTTCGCATTATTAATAATACTCCAGTTACTGAAACAAATCGATAAAACTCATAGAAGTTAATATCTTGATAAATGCGCCCCTAACCCTATACCACACCACCGTAAAGACGGAATGGATAGATAACAATGGCCATATGAATGTGGCTTACTACGTAATGATTGGCGATCATGCAACAGATAAGTTTTTTGATTACTTGGGGATGGATAATTCATATTGCACTAATCATAAACGGTCAAACTTCGCGCTAGACATGCGAATTATCTACCTCAAAGAATTAATGGAAGATGCACCAGTAAAAGTTCGTACACAATTACTAGATTTTGATACAAAGCGTATTCATTTTCTACATTATATAGATCACGCTCATGAAAACTTCACTGCCTGCTTAAATGAGTCAGTAGGTATCCATGTAGATATGGTTCACCGTAAATCTACTAATTTCCCAATAAATGTATACGAACGAATAAAGAAAGTTGCTCAAGAGCATCAAAAAATCCCAATACCAGAATCTTTAGATCGCACAATTGGCATAGGTTAACTCAATAAGTGCTTATAAACCAAAGAAAATGAGAGGGTTTATACTTAATATATTTTATATATTTTCTTTTTTCTACTACTACCTAATAAAGTTTTAAATGAAAAACTATTTATTAGCCGCACTTTTTAACCACTTGATATGTTCATCACAATTATTGTGTATACTATGTATCTCTATTATAAATATTTAATAATAAGGCTCTTTAATGCAATTTACACCACACTTCCTTGACGAAATTAGAAACCGCATTCCACTGGTACAGCTCGTTGGGAAACGTGTGAACTTGTCAAAACGTGGCAGTGAATTTATAGGACTCTGCCCATTCCATAATGAAAAAACACCGTCCTTTACTATTAATGAAGATAAGGGTTTTTTTCATTGCTTCGGATGTGGCGCTCATGGAGATATAATAGCTTTTTTGATGTTAGATGAGGGCTTAACATTTCCAGAAGCTGTTGAAAGACTATCCTCAGAGGCAGGCCTTGAAATGCCCAAAGAAACTCCTGAGGAACGTAATCGACAAAAAGAAGCGTCATCATTATTCCAAATTAATGCCTTTGCACAAGAATGGTTCACAAAACAATTAATGAGCCCACCCGCTCAATCGGCTAGATCATATCTTGAGCAAAGAGGACTCAACTTTGAGGCTATTAAAACATTTGGACTAGGGTATTCTCCTAATGACCGTAATTCGCTGTCTAAAGAGTTAAACACTAAGGGTATCAATGATAAAATTTTAACTAATACTGGATTACTAATTAATACCGAAAGTGACAATAAGCCTTACGATCGCTTTAGAGGACGTATTATTTTTCCGATCAAAGATATAAGGGGCAGAGTAGTCGGATTTGGAGGCCGCAGCCTTGGTAAAGGTATGCCTAAGTACTTAAATTCCCCTGAAACTCCAATATTTCAAAAGGGTTCTTTACTATATGGCCTAGATTTAGCGAGGAAAATAGCAAGAGACTTAGGACAACTAGTAGTTGTTGAAGGGTATATGGATGTAATAGCCCTCTACCAATCTGGGATAAAAGAAGTTGTAGCCCCTCTCGGCACAGCCATAACGGATAACCAACTAGCACAATTATGGAAGATCGTTGATGACCCAATACTGTGCTTTGATGGAGACGAGGCAGGCCATCGCGCAGCAAATAGAGTAGTAGAAAGAGCCTTAGGACAAATTCAACCTGGCAAGAGTCTACGATTTATTAGATTAGCCCAAGGAGAAGACCCAGATAGTATAGTTAGATTAAATGGTCCTGATTCTTTTCGTTCAATGATGGCTGACGCTGAACCACTTTCAGCACTTATTTGGCGAATAGTTGGGGGAGAACAAAAATTAGATACACCTGAAAAACTTGCAGCGGTATCAAAAAAGCTTGATGACATGATGAAGTATCTTAAAGACAGTGATATGCGTAAAATTTTCAGAAAGTATTATAGAGACCGCATATTTTCGCTTCGTTCAGAGAACACAAAGATAGAAGCCTCAACTACAAAGAACATGATTACTGATACCCATGCCCATAATGAAAAGAAAACTGATAGTACCTCAGTTCCGCCGAGAGCTCTCGCTCTATCAGCTGAAGCAGCTCTTGCGAGACAGCGTTCTCTTCTACAGATCTTATTGAATTACCCCGTTCTAGCAGAAGAATTTCATGAAGAACTTGAAAAATTTCCATTTTCTGCTCCACGTTTTGCTTCCCTTGGTGACGCACTATTAAGAAGCTGCCAGTTGAGCGAAATAGATACAAATGAGAAAAAAATACTAGACTTAAACTCCATTGCAGGTGAAAGGCTTAAAGAGGAACTAATAAAATCCGGTCTCCAGGAGCTCGCGGTTGAAGTGATAAAGATAGGATCAATTCATTTTGATGGCGCGGCTAAGGAAGATACTTTGGAAGACGCTAATGCTATTCAAAAAGCACGGATTCAGATTAGGCACTTGCTTGATTTACATTATAAATTAGTCAATATGGAAGATTTCAAACGTGAGGCTACCGAAGTATTAGCAGCTGATATGACAGAAGAAAACTGGGAAAAGTTAAAAGCTACCATTGATTCTATGGATGAGGCACCTGGCACAGAAGATTACATACCTGAGGGACCCATAACTAACGACGGTATAAAACAATAATGATCACTTCTTGACACCAGGGCATCTGGAAAGTAGGAAAATTCTCTAAATTTAGACTTGAACCTATTAATATCTAGCACCACATCAGTTATAGTGAACACAAAGTCCCCATTAAATAAATGATCTTAAGCTACAAATGTTAGACTAAGATACTGAAATTAATAAGATATTTATAGTGTAATGATCACTGAGGAAAGGTAGCATTATGGCTACAAAATCTGCAAAGACTGCCGATAGCCCAGAATCTCGGGAAGAATCCTCAGATGGGCCACTTCTAGACTCCCTGACTGCATCTGTAAAAAAACTTGTTACAGCAGGTAAAGAACGGGGATATATCACTTACGATGAGTTTAATTTAGCCCTTCCGCATGATGAGGTAAGCTCCGAGCAAATCGAGGATACTATGACTATGCTCTCGGAAATGGGCATAAGTTTAGTAGAGAATGAGGAATCTGAAGAGTCACCTGAAGCACAAGCCAGTGAAACAAATGATGAAAAGGCTAATCGATTAGCTAATGCAGCCGATGAGGATCTCGGGCGAACAGATGATCCGGTAAGAATGTATTTGAGAGAAATGGGAAGTGTAGAGCTACTTTCACGTGAGGGTGAAATAGCAATAGCAAAAAGGATAGAGGCTGGCCGCCATGCAATGATAGGTGGAATTTTTGAGAGCCCCCTAACTATAGCTGCTATAGTAGAATGGAATGAGGCTCTAAAAGATGAAACTGCATTACTTAGAGAAATAATTGACCTCGATGCCACCTATAGTGCCACTGTCATCGGCCCGAATCAAAATGCTGGAGAGATCCTCCCCTTTCAACCTTCTTCAGACTCAATGGAAAAAAATGATCAAGAAGATGATGAAGAAGATAACGAACCGAATCTTGCAGAAAATGATAATGATGAAGAAAACAGTGAAGCGGAAGGTGATGAGGATTCATCTTCTGATGACAATGTTGATGATGAATTTGAAGAGGGGAATGTATCTTTAGTAGCAATGGAAGATGCTGTACGCGATGAAGTTATGGCTAATTTGCAGAAGATTGCTCCTATTTACAAAAAATTTAATCGACTACAAGACCAGCGTATTGACCTCACATTATCTGGTGAGGACCTAAGCCCTTCCCAAAAAAAACGCTTCGAAAAATTAAGGAAAGAGCTCAACGCTGAATTAAAAGAGATAAGACTAAATAACACACGCTTAGAATCTCTAGTTGATGAACTTTACGGACTAAATCGGCGCATGTTAGGCCTTGAAGGTGAACTTATGAGGCTTGCTATAAAGCGTGGAGTAAAAAGAGAAGAGTTCTTAAAACAATATCTAGGTAATGAATTAGAGCCACGTTGGGGAGGAAGAGTTGGACGCTTAACTGGAAGAGGCTGGAAACAATTCGCCAAGGAAGATAAAACAAGAATTAATGAAATCCGTTCTGGAATCGCTGAAATATGCGAAAGGACTAAGCTTTTACCCGAAGAGTTCAAAAAAGTTGTTGCTACAGTGCAAAAAGGAGAGAGAGAAGCAGCACAGGCAAAAAAAGAAATGGTAGAAGCTAATCTAAGATTGGTTATATCAATTGCAAAAAAATATACCAATCGGGGGCTTCAGTTCCTCGACTTAATTCAAGAAGGGAATATAGGCCTTATGAAGGCGGTAGACAAATTTGAATACCGTAGAGGCTATAAGTTTTCCACATATGCAACATGGTGGATTCGTCAGGCAATAACTCGATCAATAGCCGACCAAGCACGAACTATTAGAATACCTGTTCATATGATTGAAACTATTAATAAACTAGTGAGAACATCTCGACAGATGTTACATGAAATTGGCAGGGAGCCTACCCCTGAAGAGGTAGCAGAACGTCTATCAATGCCTTTAGATAAAGTTAGAAAAGTTCTTAAAATTGCAAAGGAACCTATTAGTCTAGAGACCCCCATCGGAGATGAAGAAGATAGTCAGTTAGGAGACTTCATAGAAGACAAGAATGCAGTACTTCCAGTTGAAGCTGCTATACAGACTAATTTAAGAGAAACCACTACTCGAGTTCTAGCATCTTTGACTCCTCGAGAAGAACGAGTTCTTCGTATGCGTTTTGGTATAGGTATGAATACTGACCATACATTAGAGGAAGTTGGTCAACAATTCTCAGTGACACGTGAACGCATAAGACAAATTGAAGCGAAAGCTTTGCGCAAACTAAAGCATCCAAGTCGCTCACGGAAATTGAGAAGTTTCTTAGATACTTAATTAGTCCAAATAAGCTTCTTATTTTATCTAAACCAGTGGACATTCATCACAAGATTAAACATCGGCGGAACGCAATACGTTCTGGTATGTTTGATGCTAGTAAAATACCTTCTATAGCACTAATTGCTAGTATGATGTCTTATGGCTCGCTTGCCCGTGAAAGTAATCTTGATCTAAATTTTGCAATTATATCAACCGCATTCATGTGGGCACTTCCGGGACAAATTGCTCTAGTAGAATTGCATTCTGCTGGAAGCACCTTATTTGCAGCAGTCCTTGCTGTAGCTATGGCTAATGCCAGATTCTTCCCTATGAGCGCAAGCATGGTCCCATTATTTCAAAGGGGGGTAAAACAACGACTTTGGCTATATCCTCTTTCTCATTTTATAACATTCAATAGTTGGTTGTGGGTAGCGCGAAGGTTTCCTGACTTTGCAGAAGAAAATAGAGTCTGGTACTTTATCGGGTTTGGTCTTGTTTGCTATATCAGCGGATTAGCTGGCACTATAATAGGTTTCTTTATTTCTGACATACTGCCTGCAGAGGTATTACTGGGTTTAGTTTTCCTTGTGATAATATATTTCATTGTGATGTTAGCAGATATAAGAAACCCCCTTGCTTTAACGGCAGTTGTTTGTGGTTCTATAGGGGGACCATTGTTTCACCTTCTTCATTCAGATTTAGGTATTATGATAGCTGGCCTCGTTGGAGGAACAGTAGCTTTTTTTATATCAAGACCCTATAGGAATTTGGAAAGTTAAATTATGGATAAAAATATTCTTTGGACCTCCTTAATACTAGGTATTTTTGTAAGTTTTGCCTGGCGATTTGCTGGAGTAGCTTTTTCAGCACGACTAAACCCAAAAGACCCTTTATTTCTATGGGTCCAGTCAATTGCATATGCTATGCTAGCGGCATTAGTAATGCGCATGATAGTTTTTCCAGCCGGTCCACTTGAAGAGACACAGCTGTGGCATAGAATAGCTGCATCCACTTTAGCTATAGCTATTTTTTATTCTTTTAGGCGGAAACTTCTCTTGGCAGTAATATCAGGGACAGGGATTTTTATACTTCTTCAAATAATAAATATGTAAACTCATTTGAAAAATTTTTAAATCTATTAACTACCTTCTTTAGATGAAATAATACTTATCCATTCCTCTTCACTTAACACCTTAATTCCAATTTCTGATGCCTTGCGGAGCTTTGATCCAGAACCTGTTCCCGCAACAAGATAATCCGTATTCTTTGATATAGTTCCCACGACTTTTGCACTCAGACTCTCAGCTATCGATTTTGCTTCTGCTCTACTCATTTTCTCAAGAGCACCCGTAAAAACAAGAGTTTTTCCCGATAATGGAGATTTTTTTTCTAAAACCTCTAAACGCTGTATTTTGACTTCTTGTAGAATAAAATCTAATTCCTTGATATTTTGATCGTTATTAAAAAAACTAACAATAGCTTCAGCAACAACATCTCCTATTCCATCAATATTAGATAATTCATCCCATGATGGCCCCTTATAATATCGTGCGGAATAAACTGCCTTCTTCAAAGAATTTAAATCAAGATACTGTTGAGCTAAAAGGCGAGCAGTTGCTTGACCGACATGCCTTATACCTAGAGCATAAAGGAATCTCTCTAAAGAAACTTTCCTGCTTTTATTAATTGAATCAAACAATTTGGTAGCAGATTTTTCTCCCCAACCTTCATGATCTGATATGGAGGTTGCAGATTCACCGTCCACTTTTTCAAGCATAAAAATATCAGACGGTCTCTTTAATCTTCCAGAATCCCAAAAAGCCTTAATTTGTTTCTCACCCAAACCCTCAATGTCTAGAGCACCCCTGCTAACAAAATGCTTTATCCACTCAATAGCCTGAGCAGGACACTTAAGACCGCCCGTACATCTACGTACTGCCTCACCCTCTGCTCTAAAGGTGTTACTTTGACACTCTGGACATGTCATTGGAAACTTGAAGGGCTCGCTGTCCTCATGGCGCTTTTCCTTAATCACATGGACTACCTGAGGTATTACATCACCCGCTCTCTGAACCAAAACAAAGTCACCTTCTCTCAGATCCTTTCTTGCAATCTCGTCCTCATTATGAAGGCTAGCGCGACTAACCGTTACGCCCCCTACAGAAATCGACTCAAGTTCAGCTACTGGTGTAAGAGCACCTGTACGACCTACTTGTATACTTATTGATTTCAGTTTAGTAACTGATTGTTCTGCGGGAAACTTCCACGCGATAGCCCACCGCGGCTCACGGCCAGAAGCCCCTAAACGTTCTTGCCACCTAATATTGTTTACCTTGTAAACAACGCCATCAATTTCATATTCAAGTGAACTACGTAAATTCATAATATAATTATGAAATTCTTCTGCGTCAGATACACTTTGGCATTGACGGGAGATAGGGTTTACTTTGAGCCCCCAGTTAACTAATAAGCCTAAAAATTCTTTATATGTTTTAGCAGGTCTGGCTAAGTCGCTACCCGAGGCATACGCGAAGAAATGTAATTTCCGTTGAGCAGTTACTCCAGGATCAAGTTGTCTAAGACCCCCAGAAGCAGCATTACGAGGATTCACAAATGGCTTCTGTCCAGAGTTTATTCTTTCGTGGTTTAAAAGCTGAAAATCAGAAATTCCCATATACACTTCACCACGTAATTCTAAAATTTCTGGTAAATTTTCACCGAGTAATTTCTTTGGAACATCAGGTATAGTCAAGATATTTTGTGTTATATCTTCCCCTACCTCGCCATCTCCCCTAGTGGCTGCAACACTAAGAACTCCCTTCCTATAAGTAAGCGAAGCTGATAGTCCATCAATTTTTGGTTCGCCAATAAGAGTTACTTTTTCTTTTGTAGATAAATTTAGAAATTTTTGGACTCGCTCAATAAACTCTTCCATATCATTGCTTGAAAAAGCATTGCCCAGAGATAACATAGGACTTGAGTGCGGCACTCTCTTAAAACTAGAAGATGGTATAGCCCCAACTATCTCAGATGGACTATTCTTCATTTTAAGTTCGGGGAAACGAATTTCTATATCCGAGTTACGCTTTCTTAGTATATCGTACTCATGGTCAGTTATTTGTGGTTCCGAGAGAGTATAATATTGCTTATTGTGGTAAATAATTTCATTAGAAAGTGCTTTTAATTCTTGCTTAGCTTCATTTTTCTGCAGCTCCTCAACACCTTTGTCCCTAATGGCATTACTTGACATTTTCTTCAATACGTCCCCCCTCCTTCAATCAGGCTGTCAGCAGCAGCCCTCGCTTCGTCAGTGATCTTAGCTCCTGATATCATCCGTGCTATTTCTTCTGTTCTACTTTCTTTAGTGACAATAGATACAGAAGTAGAAGCCTTACCCTCTTTAGTCGTTTTCTTTACGACAAAGTGTTTTTGCGCACGTGCAGCAACTTGAGGTGAATGAGTTACTACAAGAACCTGTGTATTTTCAGCTAGTTGAGATAGCCGCATACCTACCGCATCAGCAACCGCCCCCCCTACACCATTATCAACCTCATCAAAAACTAAAGATCTTCTATCTCCCCTATCAGCAAGGCATACTTTTATAGCTAACAAAAATCTTGCTCTTTCACCCCCTGAAGCTATCTCTGCCAATGGGCCCTCAGCTAACCCTTTATTAGTTGAAACAGTGAATTTTACACTTTCGAAGCCATTGGGTAATGGGTCATCATTTTGTATATGCTTAACTTGGGTGTTAAATTTTGCTCCTAATAACCTTAGTGGCTCTAATTCTTCAGCTACTTTTTTATCTAAACCTTTTGAGGCCTTTAAACGCTTATGTCCAAGTATCTGCGCAACCTTATTATAGTCCTCTCTAGCCTTTTTTTCTTCTAACTTGAGCTCTTCTATATCCCCAGAACCAACCTCAATATCTTTAAGTCGGTTTTCGAACCGCTCATAAACTAGCGATAGCTCATCACAAGTTACGTTATGTTTACGTGCCGCAGCACGTAAAGCAAAAAGTCTTTCTTCAACCTCATCTAATGTATTTGGATCCACGTTTATCTTGGATAGTGCCATAGATAGCTGCTCTTCAGCTTCCAGAACCTCGAGAAATGCCCGTTTCAACGATTCTACAACAGGCTTTGATAGCTCTGGAATAACATCAGCTACCTGTTCGGAGGATTTTAGTGCTAATTGCAAAGCTCGAGATATACCACCATTGATTTCTAACTGAGACTTAGCATCAGAAAACGCCTCAAGTAAACTACCTGCGTGTCGAAGTTTAGACCTTTCCTGAGATAAACTTTCCTCTTCATCTTCTTTTGGGGCCAATATTCTTAGCTCATTAACAACATGCCTTAAATAGTCCTCTTCAGCTAGGTCTTTACTTATTATTCTTTCACGTTCTTCTATTAGTGATGCACATTTCCGCCATAATAAAAATTTCTTTGAAACCTCATCGACATACTTAAAATTCTGACCATAGATATCCAGTAGCTTAAGATGGTTACCCTGATTTAAAAGGCCTACTTGAGCATCCTGGCCCTCTATCTCGATTAGTGTTTCTCCGACCTCCCGGAGAAAAGAGACCGTTACAGGTTGATCATTAATAAAAGCTCGTGACTTTCCTGTTTTTTGAATGACCCGCCTTAAAATAATTAGATTATCGTCAAAAATTATACCTTGGGATTTAATTAGATTGATTGAAGAATGATCATCTTCAGGCTGGAAAATTGCAGAAATACTAGCTTCGGTTGCATTAGTATTTACTAAACTTGCATTCCCCCTACCCCCCAAAGCAAGGCCAAGAGCATCCAGTAATATAGACTTACCTGCTCCTGTCTCACCCGTGAGGACACATAGACCATGCCCGAAATTTATTTCGAGCTGATCAATTAAAACCAGATGTTGAATACTTAACTGTTTAAGCATCTCATTACTAAAGTAACTATTTAGTGTCTAAAATATCTTATCAAAAGTCTTTTTTATCCATGAACTTTCATCTACCTCAGGCTGTAAATTCTGCCCTGTTATAAGAGAATATGAAAATTCGTACCATTGGCTCCCAGGATAGTTATAACCCAAAACTGCCGCAGCAGTTTTTGCCTCTGAAAAAATCCCGAGTAATAAATATGACTCTACTAATCTGTGCAAAGCTTCAGGGACATGACTTGTTGTCTGGTAATTTTCAATAACATTCCTAAAACGGTTAACTGAAGCAATATAATGACCACGTCTGAGGTAATAACGTCCAATTGACATTTCTTTTCCAGCGAGATGATCCTGTGCAAGATCAATCTTTAGCCTAGCATCACGAGCATACGATGAACCCGGGAAACGCCTAACAACTTTTTCTAAAGCTTCTAGGGCTCTCTGAGTCGTTTTCTGATCTCGGCCTACATCAGAAATCCGCTCGTAGTAGCTCATGGCGATTAAATAATGTGCATAACCGGCATCTTCATGACCTGGATGGAGCTCAATAAAACGCTCCGCAGCTATCACAGATTCTTCATACTTGTCTGCCTGGTAATAGTTATAAGCAGACATAATCTTTGCTTTTGTCGCCCATACAGAGTAAGGGTGTTGACGTTCAACTTCATCAAACTCTAGAGCAGCTAGTTCATGGTCACCTTCATACATTAAGTCCATGGCGCCATTATAAATAGCATCCACTGAACGCTCTGAGTAAAATTCTTCCTGCTCACTACTACAAGCGCTTAAAAAGGCAAATAGAATAAAAATACCGAAAATTACCGGAAAAATCCGGATTATCATGTGTATATTACTCTTATGATCACTTTCTATCATCGATGCAAAGCCCATAAGGTGGAAAAATAACAAACTGATACCGAAACGGAAAATCATTCAGTAATAAGTATAACATTTGATTTGATGACTACCAGGTGCTGAGACGATTTAGTCAGCTAAATTTACAAAATTTCTTTATTTATGCGCCGCCACCGGCAGCTGCAATTGGGAAATCAATGCCTGCCTCCTCGAAAGGTATATATACTACCTCCCATGAATCACTTTCTGACAATAAAGCGCTAACTATATCAAAATTCATTGCATGCCCTGGACAGATAGCCTCTACCCTTCCAATTATTGGATATCCTGCTAACGCCAGGTCTCCAACTAGATCCAAAGCCTTATGTCTAACGGGCTCATCAGGGAATCTCAAGCCACCTTCGTTTAATACGTTATCTTCTGAGAATACAACTGCGTTATTTAATGAACCACCTAATGCCAATCCAGCAGACCGCATTTTGAGAATATCAGCCTCCATACAAAAGGTTCTTGCTCTACTTAGTTCATCCTTAAAATTATTGTTTTCAGAATATGCTATTAGTTGTCGCCCTATTAGGCTATGGTCAAAATTTACCTCGCACGAAATAGAAAAGTTATCAGCAGGAGATATTTTTACAAATCGCTCCTCGTTTTCAACTTTAATTTCTTTTATTACTTTTATAGCCCTACGAAGTGCGTCTAATTCTTTTTTTCCAGCACGCTCAAGTAAATAGACAAAAGGCGCCGCACTTCCATCCATGATTGGCACTTCTGGTCCATCAATTTCAATTAATGCATTATCTATTTTACAGCCGAATAAAGCTGCCATCAGATGCTCAACTGTAGCAACACGTAGTTGACCGCCATACCCTGGCTTACTAAGCACTGTACAAAGTCTGGTATCTACAACATTTTTTACTTCAGCGCTAATTAAGGCTGCAGAACCAAGATCTGTTCTGTGAAATATTATGCCACTGTCAGCAGGCGCCGGTTTAATATTAAGTGAGACCTCTTTATTTGTGTGAACACCTATCCCAGAACAACTAATTGGATTAAGTATCGTAGTCTGTCGCTGTGAAAGACCTTTATTAATTGTATTACTGGATTTCATAGTGACCATTAAAATATTCTCTCTTAATTCCCTCTCTAAATCACGCCGTTGAATAGAGATATATTCCTATATATGGGCTAGCCTCTTGATAAGCGAATACCTTATAAAGGTAGTCCAGGAAGGGTGTTATCAGCCCCCCCTGGAATACACAAATCACGCTTTGTTACATAATGTTACACTTCAATTGAGACTCTTAAGCAGCTTAACTAATTAGCCTGACGACGCAGAAAAGCTGGGATTTCGAGCGGATCATCCTCATCAACAGCCAAATCATTAATTTGTGACTCTTCATGAATACTAGAGCCTATATCCAATCTAGGTTCCGATTTAACAGGATCAGTAACAATCTCTTCCTTATCATGTTTTTCTGCAATTTCAGTAGGCTTAGCTTCAGGAATCATCATATCCATGTCCTCTCTGGCTCTTCCTGTACCGGTCATACGTTCAAACAACGATGGGGCCTTCTTTTTAGAGTCCGTACTAGCATTCATAAGGTCTGCTTCTGACATCATATCTACAGATCTATCAGTACTAGTAGACAGTGGCCGTCCTGGGTCTACAGGTGGTGGAGGTAAAAAAGCATCCTTAGTATTATTTAGCTCAACCTCAGAAGTATTAATAGAAACTGATTCCTTATTGATATCCGGAGCGACTTTAGCCTTAGCCGCTATTCCACCTGCTACAGAAGCAGATACAGATTTTTTTAATACAACCTCTTCTCTCACTTCTGTCTGCACAAATACCTGATTAATAGGTCTACTAATTTCACTACTACTAACTGTTTCTGGTGAATCAGAGACATTCGTATCAGTATCTATGTCTAGATAAGGATCCGATACCTCAGTTGAGAGCAGGCCTGACTCTTCATCATCAACCATATCTCCTGTAATGCCAAGAGGAACCTGGACCTCAGCATTGGATGATTGCATCTCGGGAGTAGAAACTTGCATCTCAGCAGATGTACCTGCTCCGGTATTAGTATCACTTGATAATCCCAAAACATGAACATTGTTTGGGGTTTCCGGAACTGGTTCTCTGATAGAATCTGCATCAATACCGGTTGCTATAACAGCAACTCGCATTGAACCTTCTAATTCAGGATTAATACTCGTACCAAATATTATGTTTGCGTTTTCATCAACTTCACGACAAATTCTCATAGCAGCTTCGTCAACCTCGTGAAGTGTCATATCTGCGCCACCCGTAATATTAATTAAAACGCCCTGAGCGCCATCAATCGATGCATTATCTAAAAGTGGATTATTTATAGCTGCCTCAGCCGATTCAACTGCCCGTGATTCTCCAGCCGCCTCTCCTGTACCCATCATAGCCTTGCCCATTTCGCCCATCACTGTTCGAATATCAGCAAAATCTAGATTTATTAGACCTGGATTAATCATTAAGTCTGTCACGCCACGAACGCCAGCATGAAGAACATCGTCGGCTAACTTAAAGGCCTCAGCAAATCCTGTATGCTCATTTGCTATACGGAAAAGATTTTGATTTGGAATAACAATTAACGTATCAACATAACTCTGAAGTTCCTGAACTCCTGCTTCGGCTAATTTCATCCTTTGCAACCCTTCAAACTGGAAAGGTTTTGTAAC
>CETH01094646.1_pt1 | contig 50342 bp, 50 predicted proteins | sample 361461 | NCBI WGS metagenome assembly CETH01 (sample SAMEA2622695, study PRJEB7988) | marine metagenome | isolation source: saline water (ENVO:00002010), including | reverse complement strand
CATCTTTTTATCCAGCAAAACCTTTAGGATGTTATGGAGATGGAGGAGCAATTTTTACAAATAATGATGCACTAGCTGAAGAGTGTCGTGCGATTCGAATTCATGGAACTAAAAAAGATAAGTACAATAGTGAAATGATTGGATTGAATGGTAGGCTAGATAGTATTCAAGCAGCTGTTATCTTAGAAAAGCTTACAATTTTTGACGAAGAGCTTGAAAAGAGAAATATTGTTGATGACAATTATCGAAAATATTTAAATAATGCACAATATCATCCAGAAGGTTATCAGTCTGCGCATGCACTTTTTTCAATAGTATTAGGTTCAAATCACAAAAGAAATGAACTAATTGAAAGATTAAGCTCAAAACATATTCCTTCTGTGATTTACTATAAGAATCCTATCCATTTAATGAAAGCTTTTGAGTATCTATGCTATAAAAAAGGAGATTTACCTATTTCGGAGAAATTGTCAGATAATATAGTTAGTCTTCCCATGCATCCTTATTTAATAAAAGAAGATATTAATTTGATTCTTGATACTATAAGTAATAAATGATGAAATATGTTGTTACAGGAGGAGCAGGATTCATTGGATCTAACCTTGTTGACAAATTAATTGCTGAAGGTAGTGAAGTTCATGTAATTGACAATTTCAGCTCTGGAAAAAAGGATAATTGTAATAAAAAAGCAAAATATTATAATTTAGATTTATCAAATAGTGATAATTGCAGTAATTTTATTGAAATTTTAAATGGCGTTGATACTGTCTTCCATACTGCAGCTATTGCCAGAGTTCAACCGTCTATTTCTGACCCAATAAATTATGAAAAAAATAATACTATTGGTTTAGTTAACATTTTAAAATCATCTGTAGACGCTGGAGTAAAAAGATTTGTTTATAGCAGTTCATCTTCTGTTTATGGGAATAATGAGAATTTACCATTGAAAGAAACTGAAGAGCCAAATCCGTTATCACCATATGGAGCGCAAAAACTATATGGTGAAACTATGTGTAAAACTTTTTCAGAGGTTTATGGTATAGAAACAGTTTGTTTGAGATATTTTAATGTTTATGGTGAAAAACAAAATATTGGAGGAGCTTATTCATTAGTAATTGGTATCTTTATAAATCAAAAAATGCAAAATTTACCTTTAACTATAAGAGGAGATGGTTCACAAAAAAGAGATTTTACGTATGTAGGTGATGTGGTTGAAGCTAATATATTAGCTTCAAAATCAAAAAAAGTTGGAAAAGGTGAATCAATTAACATTGGTCGCGGTAAAAGTATTTCAATAAATGAGTTAGCGGAAATGATAAGTAATAATCATACTTATATTGATAGTGTTTTAGAACCTAAAGAAAATTTAGCTGACAACGAAAAAGCATATACATTATTGGGATGGAAACCAAAAATTGAACTTGCTAAATGGATAATGAAAAAAAATTATAATTCAAACAAATAACTCAAAACAATATTAGAGCCACTCTTTTCTTTGGCATAAGAAAGCATTATCATTCTATCATTACCAATTTTTTTCTCAACACCAGCCATTACATAATTATTTCTTTCTAAAATTTCATTATGGTTTTGATATGGTAGATTATTGTTTTTGCTTAAATATGGAACAAATATTTTTGAGTTAGCATATTGCAATATAAAACTAGTCTGTTCGAAACTTAATTTTATGTTGCTATTATAGATGATTTTACGATTTGAATAAGGGTTTATAAAAGAATTCCCAATAGTTAAACCATTATTTGACCAACCAAATTTATAAACATCATGATAATAATATGAATCAACTCCTGGGGGATGCTTATTTCCACTCTGATTAGTAGTATCTATTAATTCAAAGTTTAAATTAATATTTTTGGATAGATACTCTATTCCAAGTAAACCATCTCCAAAATTTAGTGTTTTAACACCGCTTTTATCATCAAAGTAATGTTCAAAATATAATTTAAAATTATTTGTTTGCAGAGATAAAGTAAAAGCTCCCAAACCATTACCTGCTCTATATGCTTGATCCTGTCCAGGCTGAGATTCATCACCAGATCTTGCAAAAAATACATTTACATAATTTTCCCAAGTATTCGGTATTTTTTGATTGTTTTGATCATACCCTCCATGCTGTACTGCATGTTGAATTGAGAACCCAAGAATCAAATCATTAAAACTTCGCTTAAAAAGTAATGATTTATAATGTAAATAGGGCCCACCCTTATAGCCTGGTTGCTTAGGAAATTTTCCTTGAAAGAGTTCTGCTTTTAAATCAAATATATTATAAATATTAATCCAATTTGAATTAATTGAAATTCCAGGGATTTTTTCTGCATTATTTGAAAAAACCATTGAACCTGAAGAATAATTTGGACTTTCGTAAAGCTTTTCATTATTAAAAGAGCCAATCTTAACATTTATAATTTTATTAGAATACTTTGAATGAAATTCTAATATTTTTAGTTCATTTTCATTCAACATCCATTTTAGATGAAAATTTAAATTAGTATAATTCTCGTTTGAAAAAATATTGCTGACAATTATGTTTGATTTAACATTGTTTGAGCTATATACACCGTTTGTATTATTATTAAGAAAATGAGTATAATTATCGTTTCCAAAAAGATTAATTTGTATTTTACTTTGATTTTGACTTAAACCTTTTGAAGTTAAGACAATTATGATAAATACCATTTTTAAGAATTTCATTATATAACTAAATTAAAATCTTATTAAAAAAAATAAAATACATTCTTTAACTAAAATATTATATTTTACTAGAACTGCTTGATTAAAAATTATGTCAGAAAAAATCTTAATAACCGGGGGAGCTGGATTTATTGCCCATCATGTCATTGAAAAACTTATGTTAGAGACAGATTGGGAAATAGTTACTCTTGATCGTCTTGATTTTAGTGGCAATTTAAACAGATTGAACGAAGTTGTTAATTCATTTCCTGCTAAAGACAAAAAGCGCGTAAAGGTTGTTCATCATGATTTGAAAGCTGAACTAAATAAAGAGATTATTTCTAGCATTGGTGATGTTGATTTTATTTGCCATCTTGCTGCTGGTTCTCATGTTGATAGATCTATTCAATTTCCGTTAGAATTTGTCATGGATAATGTTGTTGGTACAGCTAATATACTTGACTATTCAAGAAAATTAGATAAACTCAAACAGTTTGTTTACTTCAGTACTGATGAAGTTTTTGGACCTGCAATTGAAGGAGTTAAATTCAAAGAAAATGATAGATATAATTCAACAAATCCATATTCAGCATCAAAAGCAGGTGGTGAAGAATTAGTTGTTGCTTTTGAAAATACATATGGTTTACCAGCAATCATTACTCATACAATGAATGTTTTTGGTGAGAGGCAAAATATTGAAAAGTATATACCAATGGTAATTAAGAAAGTGAGAGATAATCAAAAAGTGACTGTTCATTCTGATACTACAAAAGTTATACCTGGCTCAAGACATTATATCCATGCCAAAGATGTTGCAAGTGCACTTTTATTTTTATTGAATTTTGATATCTCAACTTTTCAACCAGATATTACAGGTGCAAAATGCCAAAAGTTTAATATTGTTGGAAAGGATGAAATTAATAATCTGGAATTAGCAGAGTTTATCGCTAAAGTTCAGAACAAGGATTTAATTTATGAGCTTGTAGACTTTCATTCACAAAGACCAGGACATGATTTGAGATATGCTTTAGATGGAGATAAAATGAAAAAAATGGGCTGGGAACCACAATCTGCTTTTGATAGATTAGAATCAACAATAAATTGGACACTGAGAAACGATAGATGGTTATCAGAAATATAAAAATAAATATTAAGGGAAAATTTTTATGATAAGGTATTTTTATGCATTTATAATGTTATCAGTTCAGTTACTTAACGCTCAAGTATCTTTGTCTGATATTAACAATTTAACAAATAAACAGCTTGATGTTCTTAGGGAGGAATTACAAGAAAATGTACAAAAACCAATTGTAAAAGATATTGTGGAAGCTCCTCCTGCAGCAGTATCTATAAAAGCTCAAAATCAAATAGAAAAGAAAAATTTAGATTATTTTGGTTATGAGTATTTCCAAAAAGATATTTCATTCTTTGATAATATTCCAACTCCGCCAGATTATAAATTAGGTCCTGGAGATGAAATTATTATTTCGATGTGGGGAGAAACTAATTATAGAAATAATATTACTATTAATAAGGATGGAATGATTTATTTTGAAAACATTGGTTTTATAAATTTGTCAAATTTAACTATTGACTCAGCTGAAAAATTATTAAAACAAAGTCTATCCAAAATTTACGCTACACTTACAAGTGATGATAATAAAACATATCTAAGTTTATCTTTAGGGAAATTGAAATCTTTGAACGTATATTTTTCAGGACAAGTTGAAAACCCAGGAGTTAATCTTGTTCATCCATTTTCTGATATTTTTTCAGCTCTCATTCAATCAGGCGGTATTAGCAGAACTGGGACAATGAGAGATGTCCAGTTAATAAGAAATAATACTATTATTGCAACAGTAGACTTTTATTCTTTTTTTATGGATGGAAAAAATAATTTTTCTAACATTAAATTGGTTGATGGAGACGTAATACATATTCCAAGTGCAAAAAAACGTGTCTCAATTTCAGGAGATATTAATAGATCTTCTACATATGAGTTGTTGTCTAATGAATCTATTGAGGATCTCATTAATTATGGCTTAGGATTAAAGAGTACAGCATCATCGAATTTGGTTTTGAATAGAATACTATCGATTGAAAAGAGAAGTACAGATGATTATGCAAGAACTAAGCAAATAATCAATATCAAAGATTTAGAAGGAATAGATCTTAATGATGGCGATTCAATAAGTGTTCCATCTATATCTACTGTTATTTCATCTGTTGTAGTAAACGGTCGAGTTAAGTCACCTGGTTCTTATCCTGCAAATGATGCTTATTTAATGGATATTCTCAATCTTGCAGGCGGATTTAATGACCCTTTTTTTAGAGAATCTATTGATGACAAAAAGATTATAGTTTTGAGAAGAGATAGTAATCAACTCTATAATTTAGAGTTTAATGTTTCGTATGATAAATCTGATAATTTTAAACTTATTGCTGGCGATCAAATCTTTGTATATGAAAATACTAATTATTTGAATGATTATACTTTTACTATTAATGGAGAGGTCAAAAGGCCTGGCTCTTATTCATTTAAAGGTAAAATTACTATTAGAGAGGCTATTGATATAGCTGGAGGCCTTAGTGAAAATGCTTTTGTAGAGGCAATTGCATTATCAGGTACATTTATAAGTAGTGATACTTATGTTACTGGGAAACTGTCAAATATCACATTAGATACTGAAATAAATTTTGGTAGTGTAATATCTGTACCTTCTAAAAATAATGTATTTCGTGTAACAGGCAATGTTTACAATCCTGGATTAATTGTATATAATAAATCAATTAACCTTACAAGTGCTATTGAGCTTGCAGGAGGGCTAAAACCTGATACTTTAAAGAAGGGAATTTATCTTGTTAGAGCTAACGGTAAGATAGATAGGGTAAGAGCTTTAGAAAGAAGGACTAAAAAGATTTTTCCAGGAGATTCTCTTGTTATTCCACAAGACCCAAATAGAGAAAAATTTGATTTATCTAGCTTTGTCGCACAACTCTCCTCAACTCTTGCAAATATAGCAGCCATAATAATTTTAGTTGATAGTGTAAACAACGATTAAAAAAGTGCAATTAATTCTTTTACGCCACGGTGAAAGTCAATGGAACCTTGAAAATAGATTTACAGGCTGGAAAGATGTTTCACTAACTTCAACAGGAATTGCTGAAGCCAATTTTGCTGGCAATGAATTACTTAAAAAAAATCTTCAGATAAAAAGCTTATACACTTCTTTATTAAATAGAGCTACTGAAACTACAGATATCGTCGCAAATATTATTAATTTTCCTAAAGAAGAAATAAAATATGAATGGAGATTAAATGAGAGACATTATGGTGCCCTACAAGGGCTAGATAAGTCGGAAACAGCTTCTAAATATGGCGAAGAGCAAGTTCAGATATGGCGAAGAAGTTATGATATTCCACCACCACTTTTAGATATGGATGATGAGCGTCATCCACGATTTGATAATAAATTTAAAAATATTTCAGGCGAACTTCCAGTTGGAGAAAGTTTGAAAAATGTTATAGATAGGTTAAAGCCATTTTGGGAGATCTATGTGAATCATATAACTGAACACAAAGGGAGCCATCTTATTGTGGCGCACAGTAATTCTTTGAGAGCCATTGTTAAGATTCTGGATAAATTATCAGATAAAGAGATTATGTCGGTAAATATCCCTACTGGTGTTCCATTAATGTATACATTAGATGAAAGTTTGAATGTGTTAAAAAAAGAATACTTTATTGATAAGAAAGCATTAAAAGAAAAACAGGAAATTGTTGCAAATCAAGGGAAGGTCAAATGAATTTAGATTTTTCTGACATAAAAGTTTTATTAATTGGAGATTTCATGTTAGACCACTATATCGATGGCATTTCTAATAGAATGTCACCAGAAGCTCCTGTACCTGTAATTAAACCAATCAGAGAATATTTTGCAGCTGGTGGTGCTGGTAATGTGGCGCTAAACCTATGTGCTTTGGGGGCAAAAGTTGATTGTTTGGGACAAGTAGGAAATGATAAATGTGGTAAGAAATTAGTTTCTATTTTAAACAAAAATGGAGCAAATACTGATAAAATAGAGTTAAATAAAGATCATAGCACCACTGTAAAAGAAAGAATATTTTTGGATGGTAAGCAACTGATTAGACTTGATAGAGAAAAGTTGAATGAACAATTCACGCATGTAGGCAGGTATGCGCATATAGATTTAGATCAATATGATGCTTGCATATTCTCAGACTATAATAAAGGAACAATTAGACCTTCTTATTTTGATGTACCTGCAAAAGCTGTTCCAGCAAAAAGTATAATTTTTGTTGATCCGAAAAAAAGTAATTTTTCAGTTTTTGCTGGAGCAGATTTTATTACTCCTAATTTCAACGAACTTAAAAATGTTTCAATTATTCATGATTTGGAAGATAATCAAGAATCAATAATAGCTGCATGCAGAAAAATTATAGATGCTTATGACATTGGAGCAATTGTTGCTAAAAGAGGCGAAAAAGGAATGATTGTTGTTGAAAGAAATGATGATACTCACATCATTCCAGCACATAAAGTAGAAACAGTAGATGTAACAGGAGCAGGAGATACTGTTATTTCTTCTTTTGCTTTGCATTTCTCTAAAAATAGAAACATTGCGGATGCCGCAAAATTTGCTAATGCTGCTGCTGCAATAATTGTTCAAAAGGGTGGCACTCAAACAACTTCTATTGAGCAAATCAGAAATCTACTTTCTAAATAATTTTTCTCTTATTTTTGTAGCAGAAATTTCGCCAATTTCTGAAGGAGGTATGTGTTCAATAATATCATAACCAACACCACGTCCATAATTTACAGATTCAATATCTGGAATAATAATCACTTTTACGCGTTTTGAATTAATTAAATCTTTTAATTCTTTTTCAACATTTTCTTTTACTTCTATAGGGTTATAAGGGTTTTTATCATCTTTACTTACTTCCCTAACACAAATTAGGACATTTTTACCTTCATTTAATCTTTGGTCTATGAGCCATCTATGACCCTTGTGCCAAGGTTGCCATCTTCCTATAAACATTGAATATTTCATTAGTACTCTCCTGAATTGTTAATTTTCCAGTATCTATCGTTATTGCTTTTGGATCTGTTGGTTTTTCATAATCTTTTGCAAAAAAATTCTCTCTTCCTCTTATGTCATTTGTATGAAGATATACCTCAAGGAATGGAAATTCTCCTTTTAATTCGTCTCTTAAAAATTTATAAGGTGCAACAATTGAAATAACACAAACATAGTTTTTATTTGCTAAAAACCTAACAATAGAAATAGCAGTTGAAATATTTTTAATCCTTCCTTCTTTAGAATAATCTTTATTTTTATTTATACTTCTTAAATCATCTCCATCTAGATTAATAATTTTACGATGATTCTTAGTTTGTTTTATTAAATCAATTAAAGAATTAGCTAATGTAGTTTTTCCGCTTCCGGGTTGACCTGTTAACCAAATAATCATATAATGTATGATACAATATTAATCATTATTCAGTATAAATTTATAAGTTTTGTTAATTAATTTAATATTCATTTCTGGAGAAAATTTATTGTTAAAAGTATCAAATGAATTCAGTTGCATTTTTTTCATCATTTCTTGATTATTCAGTAAATAAAGAACTTTATCCTTTAAATCAACATAATTTGACTGTTCAAAAAACACTCCATTATAATTGTCTTGAATCATTTCTTTTAAGCTATTATGATTGCTCGATAATACTGGTGTGGAATTTGCAAATGACTCGATTATAACCAAACCAAAAGGCTCAGCCCACTCTGATGGGAAAATTGTAAATTCAGCGTTTTGATAATAAAGTTGTAATTCAGAATGATTAATGTGCCCAATTTTTTCAATAAATTTATTTTCTCGATTTAAGCGTTCAATTAATTCTTTATCGCTTGAGTTTAGTTCACCAATTATTTTAAGTGGATAATTAATATTTTCCCACGCTTTTAAAAGAGTTAAAATACCTTTTTCTTTTGAAAGTCTTCCAACAAATAATGCAAATCCCTCCTTGCTACCTGGAGGTGATTTTTTCATAAAACTAAAGTGAGGGAGATATAAAATTTTATTTCTTTTAATACCAAACTTTGTATAATAGTGAATATTCCTTTGGTTCATTATTATAAAATAGTCTACTTTCTTATCCCATGTGTTTAAAATCTTACTATGAATTAAATTTTGAACTGATAGGAAAAAACTTCCCAAATATGATCTTTTATAACACCTATTAAAAATTGATAGAAAAAAATTACCTTTGCATTTTTCACAACATTCATTATCAAAACTAAGAAAAGAAGATCCACAAATAATTCTATAATTATGTAGATAATAAATAATAGGTACCTTTCTTTTTTTAGCAATATAGAAAATGGATGGGCTCATTAAAGGAAAGAAATTATGAACTTCAATAATATCAGGATTATATTCTTCTAAAATTCTATCAAATTCTTTTGCCACTTTAAAAGAAAATATTGAAGAAAAGGCAACTGCTATTTGTTTTATAACACTATTAATGAAAATATTATTTTTGCTAAAAACTTTAACTTGAATTCCATTTTCTTTTAGAATTTTAATTTTATTGCTAACAGCAGTTTCTTCTCCACCTGATATTTTATACTCATTATGAGCAATAAGTACTTTCATAATAATTTATTGATTGATTGATTGATTTATATTAATTGGATTAACATAGAACTTCCAATCCATTGTTTCTACTTGAGAATGTTTATTGATTTTAAAAGATTGAAAATATCTATCCGGTATAACCCTTTTTACTTTACCGTTCACCAAAAAATCTAATGGCATTATAAAATTATCATTTACATTATTCCATCTGAAATAAAATTGATCATCAGTCTGGTAATATTCTAATTCAGGTTGATTTGGAGAGTAAAAGTATTGTTGAGCAAAATACCAATAATCTGTTCCGGTTTTTTGAAATACTTTTTTGAAAAAATCATTTGTATCTGCAAAACCTTTTGCATTTTCCACCATAAATTCATTTAATATTTCAAACCAGATTTTATCATCATTAATGACGCTTCTTAAAGTATGCATTACCCAAGCACCTTTCATGTAAGTATCTCCATGTAGAGCCCAATGATTTTCGTTTTCATTACCAACTATAGGTATTTCATTAGCAATTCTATTTTTTAAAGTATTTAAATAATGAACTCCAACTTCATAACTATCAAATTTATCTTCAAAATATATTGACTCTGAGTATACTTGCAGACCTTCGTGAATCCAAATATGTGTTGGGTCAGATGCTGTAACACTGTTCCCAAACCATTCATGTCCAGTTTCGTGTATTATAAGAGGATCTATAACCCCATACATTGGCCAGCTTTTAGATCTAACTCCGTTATATAAACTAAATCCATTTCCGTAAGTGACTGCTGATTGGTGTTCCATTCCTAAATATGGAACTTCAATAAGTTTATAGCCATCTTCATACCACTGATAATCACCAAAAAATTTCTCATAAAATCTTATTACTTCTTTTGATTGGGTAAAATAATTAGATGCAAGTTCTTTGTTGTAATCTAAAACATAGTGATTTAAATAATGTATCGTATCTTCCTTTATAAAAGTATCTTGAACTGCTACATAGTTTCCTATTTGAACTGAAATATTATAATTATTAATTGGATTGTTTACAAACCATTCAAAAGTAGATTTGTCATTTTTAGTTTCAATATTTCGTAATTTACCATTGCCAACTGCAACCATATTCGCAGGAACAGTGTATGCCATTCTTACGCTATCACCTTCAGCAGTAATATGGTCTTTATTAGGCCACCAGATTCTTGCACCTTCTCCTTCGCATGACACAGCAACCCAATCCCGACCTTCTTTATCTTTAGACCAAGTAAATCCTCCAGCCCAAGGAGGATTATCTGCACCTTGAGGGGTACCTTGGTAATAAACAGTAAATTCAAAAATATTCCCTTTTTTTATAGTCGATATAAAATCTATTAATACTGCATCATACTCTCTTGAAAAAGACAATTTCTGACCGTTATGAGTTATTTTATTGATATTTAAATTTTCAGCTAAATCAATTTGCAATTTATTTAAATCTTTTATGCTTTCAGCTTTAATTGTTACAAAACCTTTTAATGATTTATTATCAATATCAAAGTCAATATTTATATCATAATATGATACTCTGTATGATAAGCGATTTTCATTTAGATTGCCTATCAGGAAGTTATTCGAAGTTAATTCTGGTAGCTGATATTGATTCCCATGAGGTCGATTTTCTTGGCAGGATAATAGAGAACATATTAATATACTAAAAATTATTTTTTTCATAATAAGTCCTTGTTTTAAAAAAATTATTTGCAAAAATGATATAGTATAAAATGATACAAAAAAGGAACCAAAGAACTATAGCAAATGCTTCTTTAATTAGAAATAAAATATAGACTATAGCAAAATAAATAATCCACTTAATCCAATTAGGTTGTGACCATAATTTTAACAATGAATTCATTTGATACCTTTTAAATAATTATAATACTTCATTGACTCATTATAAATAGAATCATATTTATTCTCAATCTTAATATCCTTTTTTTGATATTTTTGAAAACTATCAGTTTTTATTACGTTATCATACCAATGTTTCCACCAAATACCATCATTTTGGTGATTACCTTTTTTCCAATTAAGCATCGATTGATCAAAATCAATATTGATACTTTCACACCAATCTAATAATATTTCTTTAGGGTTTTTAAGTAAATCGTCAGAGTCAATAACTTTAAATCTCTTATTTGAATTTTTTAAAAACTCAGCAATTTTAAATTGTTGAGGATAACCTAATTCTTCAACATTCTGCAACTTGTTTTTGATAGAATAAGAATTAATAACATCTTTTGGATGTCTTAACAAAATGCAATTTTCACATTTTTTAATCCAATCTATATTGTTCAAATTATTTATATGGTGTGCCATATGTTTTTGATACCAAATTTTTTTTTGGTTAGGAATTTTATTTGTTAAAAAATTAACAACTTGATTATAATCTGAAGAATAATGTTTAATTATTTGTTCTCGCATCGGATGGTTGATTTTAGTTTCTTTTAAGTAATATGCATAAAATGGTTCATCTGATACGAATGTATCTTTTCTTGATGACCATGATCTCATGACAGCAGTTGAAATATTCCTTGGTCCAGACCAACAAGCTACTATCATTTTTAAATAATATTTTCTTTAATAAGATTATTGTATAGAAGTCTTATTTTATTTACTAAAGAATCTGAATTGATTGATTCTAACTTTCTATTTTCTATTTTTGAAACTGGAATGATTCCAGCAAATGTTCCTGTTACAAAAGCCTCATTACAGTCTTTAATATCTTCAAATGTAAAATTCTTTTGATAACACTTAATTTTATTATGATTACATATTGAAACAACTTTACCTCTTGTGATACCATTTAAGCAGTATTTTCCAGTAGAAGTCCATACAGTATTATTTTTTACAAAAAATAAATTAGTGGAATTGCATGTACTAATATTGCCATTCATATCATTCATAATGCCTTCATCATATCCAAGTTTATTTGCCTCAATGCTTGCTAATATACAATTCAATTTGCTTAAAGTGTTATAATGTGGACTCAATATGCTTTCATTAGGTCTAATATTAGTTACTCTTCCAATGGATATTCCTTGCATATAGGTATTAAGATCAACTTTTTTATATTCAGGAATAATAACAAAATTTATAGGCCCGACATTAGCATTAGGATTCTGATATGGAGTAATTTTATCTCCTCTTGAAATAACTAAGCGAATATGAATATCATCACTCATATTATTTTTAGATAAAACTTTATTTATCTCATCAATTATTTCATCCTTAGAAAATGGAATTTTTAATGAAATACCCTTGGCACTATCGAATAGTCTATTTAAATGATCTTTGATAAAAATAAGAGAGTTTTTATGAAGCCTTATTCCTTCCCAAACTCCATCTCCTAGCAAAAAACCGCTATCAAAAACAGAAATTTTTGCTTTATCTCGATGTAACAACTCACCGTTAATATTGATATAAATATTTTTATTTTTTGAATTTGAAATGTAAGAGTGTGAAGACATCAAATTGAAAATAAATTATGGTTTATTATTTATTTGATCGTTAATCCAATCAAAGGTTTTTTTCATGCCTTCTTTTAGAGGATATTTTGAATCCCAACCAACATTTTCTCTAAAAAGTTTATTATCAGAATTTCTTCCTCTTACACCCATTGGGACTGGAAAACCGTATTTATCTTCAAATTCTTTTCCATCAAGGTTTTTAACTGATATTTTTTTCCCCGAGAACAGAATAGCCATTTCTGCTAATTCATTTATAGTAACCATCTCTTCTGACCCAATATTTACAGGTTCAGTAAAATCTGATTTCATTAATCTTCTTACTGATTCAATACATTCATCTATATATAGAAATGATCTTGTTTGTATTCCATCTCCCCAAACTTCAAGCTCTCCTTCATTTTGAGCTTCTGCAGCTTTTCTGCACATTGCAGCAGGAGCCTTTTCTTTTCCTCCAGTCCAAGTGCCTTCTGGACCAAAAATATTATGAAATCTTGCAATTCTAACATTTAAGCCATGATTTCTCTCAAATGCTTTATATAATCTTTCGCTGAAAAGTTTTTCCCAACCGTATTCGCTGTCTGGATCCGCTGGGTAAGCACTATCTTCTGAGCACATTGGGTTGTCTGGATCTTCTTGATTATGCGATGGATACATACATGCAGATGAAGAATAAAATATTTTTTTTACCTTTTTTACTATACATTCATGAGCCACATTCAGGTTAATTAATGCAGAATTATGCATTACATTTGCATCATTATTACCCACAAATATATAGCCAGCACCACCCATGTCAGCAGCAAATTGATAAATTTCATCTAAGTCTTGATCAATTATTGATGCAACCAATTGAGGATCTCTCAAATCGCCAACAACAAAGTCATCTGCAAGACTATTTGAAAATTCAGGATTTTTTAAGTCTACACCTCTTACCCAATAGCCATCATTTTTTAATCTTTTTACCATATGACTACCAATAAATCCACCTGCACCCATTACAACAGCTTTCTTCATAAATACCTTCCTTATTTTGTTTTAAAAAGTAATTCTTTTAATACTAGAATAATAAATTTTGGAACTATTTCAAAATATCTTTTATATAATCTTTTTGGTTCTAAGATTAGTCTAAATAACCACTCTAGTCCCATTTTCTGAATTAGTTTTGGAGCTACCACTATACTACCGGTATGATAATCAAAAGCTGCACCAACACCAAACATTAGCTTACAGTCAAGCTGATTTATGTATTCATTCATAAAAAGTTCCTGCTTAGGAGTACTTAAGCCAACCCAGATTATATCTGGTTTTGTTTTTTTTAAAAGACTTTTTAATTCTTGATCTTCTTTTCTATTTAAAGCCCTAAAGGGAGGACAGTAGGTACCTACAATATTTGCATTAAATTCATTTTCAAAATTTGATTTTAGTTTTTCCCCGACACCTTCGTTTCCTCCATAAAAAAAATGTTTGAAATTTGATCCTGCTGTTTTCTTAAAAAATTGATACATCATTTCAGGGCCAAAACATCTTTCAATTGATTTAGAGCCTTTTGATTTTGAATACCAAACAAGTGGAGTACCATCCGGTATCGATAAATAAGAATTGCTGTGAGCCTGTGCTACATTGTTGCTTTTTTGTGACTCAATAATTCCATGTACACCAGTAACTGTAACAAATCCTTTTATATCATTTGCCAATAATTTCATTTCTAAGTGATGTATTAAGTTAGAGATTGATGTTTGAGCAATCTTAACACCATAAATATCTATCGTTTTTAAATCAGATAGTCTATCCATTTTTAATAGAATCGAAAGATATGTTCAAATCTTCTTCACAATATGAGTTAATTGTTAGATCTAATCCTTTATCAAGATTGATTGATGGCTTGAAACCATATTTTCTCATTAGCGATACATCCAACATTTTACGAAAAGTGCCATCTTTTTTACTTTTATCCCAAATGACTTCACCTTCAAATTTTATTTTTGTTTTAATTTTTTCAACTAAATCAATAATTGAGATTTCTTTACCCCATCCAATATTAATTAAGTGCTCTGATGTTGAGTTCATCATAAAAAAAATAGCTGAATCTGCTACATCTTTTACATGCATAAATTCTCTAAAAACATTTCCTGTTCCCCATACTTCAACCTGTTTTATTCCATTAATTTTAGCATGAATAAATTTTTTTATTAAAGCGGGTAAAACATGACTAGTTTCTAAGTCATAATTATCATTATCTCCATAAAGATTGCATGGCATTAAGCTTATTGATTCAAAATCATAACATTTATTATAATGTTCTAACATCTTTATACCACTTATTTTTGCTATCGCATAAGCTTCATTTGTTTCTTCCAAATAATCGCTCAACAAGCAATTTTCTTTTATAGGTTGATTGGCATTTTTAGGATAAATACATGAACTACCCAAGAATAGAAATTTTTTTACTTTATTTTTCATGGCATAGTGTATCAAGTTATTTTGAATTTGAATATTTTCATAAATGAACTCAGCTGAATTGATATCATTTGTATAAATACCTCCAACTTTTGCAGCAGCATTAAAAACAAAATCTGGTTTATTTTTTTCAAAGTATGATTTTACATCATATTGATTCATTAAATTTAAATCTTTTCTTGAAGGGCAAAGGATATTAGAAAAAGATAATTCATTTAATTTTCTAATTATTGCTGAACCAACCATTCCACTAGATCCAGAAACAAAAATTTTACTATCTTTGTTCATGTTTTATGCGGTAATAATCGTGTTCAACCATTATTTTGACTAAATCTTTAAAACTAGTTTTTGGTTTCCAGCCTAAATCTTTTTCAGCGAGGGATGGATCTCCTAATAAAGTTTCTACTTCAGCAGGTCTAAAGTATTTCTTATCAATCTCTACAACCACTTTCTTATTTGATTTAAGTACACCCTTTTCATTTAATCCTTTTCCAATCCATTCTATTGTTTCTCCAAAATAACTAAATGATTCTTCAATAAATTGTCTTACAGTATATTGTTTATTTGTGGCGATAACATAGTCTTTTGGTATTTCTTGTTGTAACATTAGCCACATAGCTTCTACGTACTCAGGTGCATAACCCCAATCTCTTTTTGCATCAAGGTTTCCTAAAAAAAGTTTATCTTGAATGCCTAAAATTATTTTTGATACCGCTAACGTTATTTTTCTAGTTACAAAAGTTTTTCCTCTTCTTTCAGATTCATGATTGAATAATATTCCATTGCATGCAAATAAATCAAAAGCTTCTCTATAATTGACAGTAGTCCAATACGCGTACAATTTTGCTGCTGCGTATGGACTTCTAGGATAGAATGGAGTTTTTTCAGTTTGAGGAATTTCTTGCACTAAACCATAAAGCTCTGAAGTTGAAGCCTGATAAAATTTTGCTTTAGGATTATATTGGCGCATAGCATCAAGTAATCTTAGTGTTCCAAGAGCATCTACATCAGCAGAATATTCTGGAATCTCAAATGAAACTTGTACATGAGATTGTGCTCCTAAGTTATAGATTTCGTCTGGCTTAATATCTGATATTGTATTATGAATATTATTTGAATCCACTAAATCTCCATGCAATAAATGAAGTTTTTCATTATCAAATATATGATCTATACGACTTGTATTGAATGTACTTGAACGCCTGATTATGCCATAAACTTGATAATTTTTTTCAAGTAAAAGTTCGGCTAAATAAGAACCATCTTGTCCGGTTATTCCTGTGATAAACGCTTTTTTCATTTTGAACACAAAATATAAATACAATTACTAATTATTGATAATCAAATATTATAATTGATTGTGGGCCCACAGGGACTTGAACCCCGAACCTGCGGATTATGAGTCCGTTGCTCTAACCAATTGAGCTATGGGCCCTTAAATTAGAAATTAAGTTAATTCAATTTTTTGTTATAATGAAAAAAAGAAAACTTTAAGACGAATATTCAGATGATATTTTAGCAATAAATTTTATTAGTTTTTTTATAGTTTTCTTATAGTTATTATTTATTATTGAATGAAAATTATTTTTGATCATCAAAAATTTACTACACAAAAATATGGAGGTATCTCAAGATATTTTGTAAATCTTGCTTTAAATCTTTACAAACTAAATAATGAAGTGAAGATTATTGCTCCATTATTTAAAAATAAATATCTATTAGAGTTGCCCAAAAATATTGTTATTGGAAAGCATATAAAATTTGAAAAGAATTATCTTAGCAGAGCAATCTTCAATCTTAACAATCAATTTAGCAAAGTCTATAGTCTTAAAATTAATCCAGATATTATCCATGAAACATATTTCTCTTCATTTCCAATTATTAGATCAAAAGGCAAAAGAGTTTTAACTATATATGATATGATTCATGAAAAATTTCCAAATAGTTTTAATGCTAACGATCCAACATCTAAATTAAAAAAAGACGCTATCATGCGTGCCGATCATATCATTTCAATATCTGACAGCACCAAGAATGATTTAATTGATATTTATGGAGTTAAGAGTAATAAAATAACAACAATACATTTAAGTTGGAGCCCTTCAATTCTAAATAAGAGTTTCCCTAAAAAGGAAAATTTATTCAAAAAGCCATATTTATTATATGTAGGTGATCGTAATGGATATAAGAATTTTTATTCCTTATTAAAAGCATTTAGTCTTTCGAAAAGAATAAATGATAATTTTAATCTAATTGCTTTTGGTTCAAAGCCATTTAATAATGAAGAGTATCAACAAATGAATGATATGAATATAGATATCAACAAAGTTGTTCATTTAACGGGGGATGACAATCTACTTTCATCATTGTATCAAAATGCTCAGGCCTTTATTTTCCCTTCACAATATGAGGGGTTTGGTATACCTCCTCTAGAAGCTATGATAAATAGTTGTCCAGTTATTTCTAGCAACACTAGCTCAATGCCTGAAGTTATTGATAACGCGGCAGAATATTTTGATCCCAAATCTTTGGATAATTTAATTTATGCAATTGAAAATGTTGTATTTTCAGATTCAAGAAAAAAAGAATTAATTAAGCTTGGGCAAGAAAGAGTTAGTTCATTTAGTTGGGAAAAGTGCGCTAAAGAAACTCTTAGGTTGTATCAATCTTTAAATTAAATTTGGGTTATGAAAAAAACAGCATTAATATGTGGAGTTGGGGGACAAGATGGGGCATATTTATCTCAATTATTAATCAAAAAAAATTATTCTGTTTATGGTACATCTCGAGATTGTCAAAGAAATTATTTTGATAGCTTAAAAAAATTAAATATCAAAAGTAAAATCAACCTTATTTCAATGGATCCCAAGAACTTTGATAGTGTTGTAACAGTTATAAAATCTATAAAGCCTACTGAGATATACTATTTTTCTGCTCAATCATCTGTTAGTCTTTCATTTCAAAAGCCAGTAGATACTTTAGAAAGTATAACTTTAGGAATACTTAATATTTTAGAAGTATGTAGAACAGTAGATTTTCCAGTAAGGATTTATAATGCTAGTTCAAGTGAGTGTTTTGGAGACACTTCAGATCAACCTGCATCAGAAAAAACACCATTTAATCCAATGAGTCCATATGCTATAGCAAGATCAACAGGACACAAATTTGTAGAAAGTTATAGAAATGGATATAATCTTTTTGCGGTAAATGGAATTTGTTTCAATCATGAATCAAGCTTAAGAAATGAAAGATTTGTAACACAAAAAATTATTTCAACAGTTAATAAAATATCTGCTGGATCTAAAGAAAAATTATATTTAGGAAGAATCGATATATCAAGAGATTGGGGATGGGCACCTGAGTATGTTGTTGCAATGTGGAAAATGTTACAACAAGATAATCCAAATGATTATATAATAGCAACAGGTCAAACAAGTACACTTAAAGAATTTATTGATATAGCCTTTTCTCAAAAAAAATTAAATTGGAAAGATCATGTATTACAGAAAGAAGAATTTATGAGACCAAATGACTTAACTGTAAGTAGTGCTGATCCTTCAAAAATTATCAACGAGCTCGGCTGGGAGCCAAAAATATTATTGAATGAAATTATTAAAAAAATGAGCAACAAAGAATTATGAAAAAAATTCTAATAGCAGGTGGTGCCGGATTTATTGGTTCAAATTTATGTCAACACCTTATATCTGATAAAAATAATTTTATCATATGCATCGATAATTTTTCTACTGGTTCAAAGAAGAATATCAAAAACTTACTTTCTTATGACAATTTTCAACTTATGGAGAAAAATGTATGTGAAAATTTGGATTTTGAAGTAGATGAAATTTATAATCTGGCATGTCCAGCTTCTCCAATTCAATATCAAAGAATTCCTATGGAAACGATTGAAGCTTGTATAGATGGCTCTAGAAAATTATTAGATCTTTCAATAAAAAATAACGCAAAAATTCTTCAGTCTTCAACAAGTGAAATATATGGTGATCCGTTACAACACCCGCAAAATGAATCTTATTTTGGCAATGTAAATGTTATTGGCCCAAGATCATGTTATGACGAAGGAAAAAGATTAGCTGAAACTATATTTTATAATTATAAAAACTTAAGAAATGCTGATATAAGAATAGCAAGAATCTTTAATACATTTGGTCCAAATATGGAAATGAACGATGGAAGAGTTATTTCAAATTTTATAGTTCAAGCAATTAAGGGAGAAAATATATCAATTTATGGCGATGGTAAACAGACTAGATCATTTTGTTATATTGATGATATGATTAAAGGACTTTCTGCTCTTATGAATTCACAATTTACTAATCCAGTTAATATTGGTAACGATAAAGAATTCAGTATTTTAGAGGTCGCAGAGATTATAATTGATTTGACTCAATCAAAATCTGAAATTGTTTTTATGCCTTTTCCTGAAAATGATCCCTTTAGAAGAAAGCCAGATTTATCTTTATCCAAGGAAAAATTAAATTATGAACCCTCAGTTTCTTTTATTTCAGGTTTAAAGAAAACAATCTTATATTTTGAAAAATTAATTAATAAATAAAGATGGATTTAAACTTAAATATTCATGACATAATAAATGAGGCTAAAGCAAAGCTTCCAAAACTTATTGCAATAGTTTTTTCAATTATAGGTTTTGCATTGATTTATTTAGTTTTTCTTTATCCTCCAATCTTCAAATCTAGTGCAACAATAGTTTATTCGGGGAATAAAGCATCGTCAATTTCATCAACTTCTTCAAATATAATGGGTTCTTTTGGTTTGTCACTACCATCTATATCTGGAACACCTTCACCAGAAATCGTAATACAGATTCTAAACAGTGATTCTTTTGCTAGGACTATGGTTCAAAAGCAATTCTTTTCTGAAAAATTTTCTAGAGAAATATCTCTTTATAATATTATTCTTGATGATGTAGATATTACAGCTACCAATGAATATCTTTATCAAGCAAAAACACATTTTAAGCAAGAGACCTTGCTTGTCTCTAAAGATAGATTAACAAATGTTATAAATATTGTAATACAAACTAAAGAAGCTAAGCTGTCATATGATATTGCATTGGAGGTGCTTTCGCTACTAAATAAGTCATTTAATATTAAAGAGCAGACTAGGGCCAATGAAAAAGCCTCTTTTATTGAAGAAAGATTACTTTTTGAGCAAGAAAAATTGAGTTCACTCGAAAGAGAATACATTGAATTTCAGAATAACAATAAGTCTATTAGTCAGTCACCAGCACTAAAAATGAAAGAAAAATCTATCGAAAGAGAGTTAGGAATGGTCACTGGCATTGTTACAATGCTGATGCAGCAACTAGAACTTACCAAACTAGAATTTTATGACGAGTTAAATGAAGTGATGGTTATCAGTGAGCCAGAGATTATGCCATTTCGATCAAATAGAAGACTTTATCTTGCAATAGGTTCCGCTTTCTTTGGAGCGCTAGTCGCTATTTTTTATTTACTTATAGGAATAATTTTTAAAAAAAATAAAAATACAAGAAATTAATGACTGAAAAATCATCAATTATAAAAAGTTTTGAACAGCATAAATTAGTTCTAGACAATTTATATATTGAAGAAGATAATATACAATCTGTAATTGATAGGTGTATTTCTGTACTAGATTCAGGAAATAAATTTATGTTTTGTGGTAATGGTGGAAGCGCAGCAGACTCTCAACATTTAGCAGCTGAATTTACTGGTAGATTTATAAAGAAAGTCCAACCTTTACCAGCGATAGCACTCACTACAGATACTTCGGCATTAACTGCCATTGGTAATGATTTTAGTTTTGATGATATATTTTCTCGTCAAATTTCAGCATTAGGCTTAAAAGGAGATTTATTATTTGCGATTTCTACATCCGGTAATAGTAAGAATATTATTAAGGCAGTCAAAATAGCAAAATCATCTGGTATATTTACAGTCGGTTTAAGTGGATATAGTGGAGGTAATTTAGCTAAGTTAGCTGATCAATCAATCGTTATCAATAGTGATCATACTGCAAGAATTCAAGAAATGCATATTTTAATTGGTCATATTATCTGTGAAGCGTTAGATAATAAAAGAGAATTTTAAAAAATAGGAGAATAGGTATGGATATTTATTGCATAGCAGAAATAGGAATTAATCATAACGGCGATTTAGATATTACAAAAAAACTAATTGATGTGGCAGCAGAGGCTGGAGCAGATGCAGTCAAATTTCAAAAAAGAGATATTGACTCCGTTTATACACAAGAATTTTTGCAAGGACCAAGAGAAAGTCAATGGGGAACCACCCAAAGAGAACAAAAGATGGGCTTAGAATTTGGTGAAAATGAATATGCTGCTATAGATGAATATTGTAAAGCAAAAAATATTGATTGGTTTGCATCTGCGTGGGACATGAAAAGTATTAAATTCTTAGACAAGTTTGACTTAAAATATCATAAGATTGCATCTGCAATGGTAGTAGATTATGGATTTTTGAATGAAATTGCAAAAAGAGGTTTACATACTTTCATTTCTACTGGAATGACTGATGAAAAAATGATTGATGACGCAGTAAAAATTTTTAGGAATCATAAATGTTCTTTTGAATTAATGCATTGTATTTCTACCTATCCTATGTTAAATGAAGATGCAAATCTAAATTGTATTAATACGCTTAAGGAAAAATATAATTGTAATGTAGGTTATAGCGGTCATGAATCTGGAGGTCTTGCTATATCTTATGCTGCCGCTGGAATGGGAATTTCCTCATTAGAAAGACATATTACTCTTGATAGATCAATGTATGGTTCTGATCAATCAGCATCAATTGAACCAGCAGGTTTCAAAATGTTAATTAACGGAATTCGAGAGATTGAAAAAGCAAAAGGTGATGGCAAGATAGCATTTCTTGAAAAAGAAAAGCCAATTGCAGAAAATCTTAGACAGCATTTAAAAGGTTAATTATTGATGAAATATTGTTTTGATATAGATGGAACCATATGCAATAACACATATGGAAAATATAAAGAAGCAAAACCATTTTTAGATGTCATTAAAAAGGTTAATACTCTATATGATGCTGGGAATGAAATTATATTTTTTACTGCCAGAGGCACTACTACTGGTATTGATTGGTCAGAATTAACAAAATCACAATTAGTAGCTTGGGGAGTAAAGCATCATGAACTTATTTTAAATAAACCAGATGCAGACTTATTTATAGATGATAAAGGTGTAGATATAATTGATTTTATGAATGAAAAACCAGATAGCATTTTTGATAAAGAAGAATATCTTGATACAACATACACTGACTTCAAAGCACCGAAGTCTAGTTATCCTTTTAAATTAATTGATTATGTAAAAAAGAACTATTTTAGAGCTGAAGGTTCAGTGTTAGATATTGGTTGTGGATTTGGGGAGCAATTGGCAGCATTTGATGCACATGGATATGAGCCTTCTGGAATTGATTTATCACCGAGTGTATTGAAATTAAAAGAGAGATTTGATGTAAAAGTTTTTGACCTGGAAAATTCTAATTTTCCTTATCCTGAAGATCATTTCGACTTTGTTTTTAGTAAATCAGTTATTGAGCACATGGACCACCCACATTATTTATTTGATCATGCACTCAAAGTATTAAAACCAAAAGGTAAAGCAGTAATCATGACTCCCAGTTGGGAGCATAATATGTGGGGACCCTTTTATATTGATCATACTCACGTTACTCCTTTCACTAAAACATCATTAGAAGATTTATTTGTAATGTCAGGATTCAAAAATGTAGAGGTATTACATTTTTATCAATTACCATTTGTATGGAAATCATCAATATTCAGAATCATTCCTAAAATTATTTCAAAATTACCTATTAAATATAACCCCTATTATAAGAATGCTAATCTTCCTGATGAAATAAATAAATTGGTTAGGTTTTCGAAAGAAGTTATGCTGTTTGGATATGGAGAAAAAGAATGAATGTTGTAGCTCTTATCCCAGCAAGGAGCGGCTCTAAAGGAGTGATAGATAAAAATATTAAGGAATTAAATGGAAAACCATTAATAAGATATTCTATTGACGATGCTTTAAAATGTAAAAATATTAGTGACGTTTTTATTTCAACAGATAGTGAAGATTACGCTGATTTAGCAATCAAAAGTGGGGCTAAAGCTCCATTTTTAAGACCAAAAGAAATTTCTGGAGATACTGCAACAGATTTTGAATGTTTTCGACATTTTATACATTTTTTTAAAGAAAATTCAATTAAGATACCTGATTTAATTGTTCATTTAAGACCTACTACACCAATTAGAGATTCAAAAATAATTGATAAAGCTATTTCTACATTTAGTGATAATATTGAGAATTATACATCTCTAAGATCGGTTCATCAAATGGCTGAATCGGCATTCAAATATTGTACAATAAAAAATGGAAAATTGCATTCAATAGGTAATGATTCTTTTGAGATGGATACGTCAAATAATGCAAGACAAAGTTTTCCCGAAACATATATACCTAATGGATACGTTGATATAATTTCTACAGAATTTCTTTTATCTAATTCATTACTTCATGGAGATAAAGTTTATCCATTTATTACTAAAGTATCTTATGAAATTGATACCGAAGAAGATTTTAATCTAATTTCAAAATTATATTCATCTGATAGGTTTGATAATGTCTAAATTTTTTTCTAGAGAACCCATTGATGTAGATTTTATTAATACTAAGCATCGTAGGATTAATTCAAAAATACCTTGTGAAGGTTCTGTTGAAATATTAGATACGCTCGATAAATATGAGTCAAGATCTATGCACGGACAAATACCATTAGTTTGGGACAAAGCTAAAGATTTTAGTATTTATGATAAATTAGGCAATAAATGGATTGATTTGACTTCGACTATTTTTGTAACAAATATTGGGCATTCAAATAGTTACCTTTTAGAGAAGCTACAGAATCTTTTAAAAAGTGAATTATTACATACTTATGCGTACACAAATGAAATTAGAGCGAAGTACTTGAAAAAATTAATTGAGTTTTCTCCAAGTAATTTTGAAAAAGCCTTTCTTTTATCTGCGGGTACTGAAACTACAGAGGCGGCATTAAAATTGATGAGAATGAATGGCCAAGAATTTCATAGTAATAAAAAAATTGGTATTATTTGCTTTGAAGGTAACTGGCATGGACGAACAATGGGAGCTCAAATGATGGGCGGAAATATTAATCAAAAAGAATGGATTGGATATCATGATCCAAATATATATCATATTAGGTTTCCTTATCCATGGGTATTAGAAAAAGAAAAAATATCTGCTCAAGATTTTCTTTATGAAGAATTAAATAAACTAATTTCAGAAAAAAATATTTCTTTAAAAGAAGATATTTGTGGTTTTATGTTAGAAACTTTCCAGGGTTGGGGTGCAGTTTTTTATCCTAAAGAATTTGTTAAGCAGATTAAAGAAGAATGTATTGAAAATAATATTTTATTATGTTTTGATGAAATGCAAGCTGGTTTTGGAAGAACTGGTACAAAGTATGGTTTTCAACATTATGATGTAGAGGCAGACCTTATTTGCTGTGGGAAGGGCATTGGTTCAGGACTTCCATTATCTGCAGTTATAGGTTCAAAAAAGGTTATGGATTTGCCATCTGTTGGTAATATGAGTAGTACTCATTCGGCCAATCCTCTTGTATGCGCAGCTGGTCTTGCAACCCTTGAATTTTTAGAAAATGAGGATCTAATTAAAAAATCCAAAGAAAAAGGCGAATTATTACATAAAAGATTGAATGAAATTCAGAAAAGATTTTCTAATATTTTTTATCGAGTCGAAGGTAAAGGTATGATCGCTGCAATGATATTTAATCAAGATGATACTTTGCTAGGTTCCGAAATTGCATCAAAAATTTCATGGGAGTGTTTTAAGAGGGGTGTTTTTGTAGTACATACCGGTAGAGAGTCAATAAAACTTGGGCCGCCTCTTATAATTACTGATGAGGCTTTGATTGAATCTTTAGATGTAATAGAGGAAGTTGTAAAGATTGTAAATAATGAATACTAATTTTTCAATAAGGCATTTTGGTATAGTAGTTAAAGATTTGGAAGATTCACTTTCTTTCTATGAAAATCTCTTAGATTTTAAAGTTTTTAAAAAAATGAAAGAAAGTGGGCCTGAGATAAGTACTTTTTTAGGAATAAATAATGTTGAAGTAACCACTGTTAAAATGAAAAATCAATTTAATCAAATGATTGAATTGCTATGTTACAAAAAACAAATAAATAAAAATGATATATTTATCAATCAGCTTGGGCCAACTCATATTGCATTATCGGTTAGTAATTTAGATGTTCTGTACCAAAAATTTAAAAATCAAAATATTGAATTTATATCAAGTCCAACAATCACAAGTGATAAATTTGCTAAAGTTGCTTTCTGCAAAGCACCAGAGGGCACGTTTATAGAGCTAGTAGAGGAATTGTAAATAATGCTTAATATCGGTTTTATGCAGGGAAGATTAAGCGATATGGTTAATGGTAGAATTCAGTCATTTCCATTCTCAAACTGGAAAGAAGAATTTGTTATAGCTCACAAAAATAATTTTAATACTATCGAATGGACAATTGATTCAATAAATATAGAAAATAACCCAATTTTAAATACTAAAATGCATAGTGAAATCAAAAGTTTAAAACAAAAATATTCAATTGATATCCCTTCTGTTACGTGCGATTTTTTTATGGAAAAACCTTTTTTTAAAGCAAACAATCAAAAAAGAATTAGTAGAGAAAACTTCCTCTTAGATTTTTTTAAAAATTGTTCAGAATTAAATATTACTTACATTGTTATTCCGTTGGTTGATAATGGTAGTATTGACATTGAAACGCACGAGAAAATAGTTCTAAATTTCTTCTTAAAAAATATAGGTATTATTGAAAAATATAATCTTCAGATTATATTTGAATCAAATTTTCCACCAGAAAAATTAAAAATTTTTATTTCAAAATTTCCTAAAAAATACTTTGGAATAAATTATGATACTGGGAATAGTGCATCTTTAGGCTATAATTATGAAGAAGAGTTCGACGCTTATTTTGAATATATCAAAAATGTTCATATTAAAGATAGAATATTAGGAGGAACTACAGTGCCATTAGGTGAAGGAGATACTGATTTGAGTGGCATATTAATTGACTTATTAAAAAGAAATTATAGTCGTAATTTAATTTTACAAACTGCAAGAGACAAAAATAAACATCTAGAAGTTTTATGTAATTATCGTGAATTTGTATTAAATATTATTAATCATTATGAAAAAAAATAGCATAGTTTTAATAACAGGATCATCAAAGGGTATTGGCAAGGGGGTAGCAAAATATCTTTTATCTAAAGATTATAAGGTTGTAATTAATGGAAGAAATAAATCTTCTTTACAAAAAACTTTTAAAGAACTTTCAAAAGATTCAAAAGATAATCTTTATCAAGTTCAAGGAGATGTTTCAAAAGAGAATGACGTAATTGCAATTAAAGAATTTATTCAAGATACATTTGGAGGAATTAATCATTTAATTTGTAATATTGGAAGCGGAAGATCTAAAATTGGACTTTCGGAATCAATGAATGAATTTAGAACAATGTTTGATATAAATTTTTTTAATGCAGTACTGATTTCAAAAACACTTATACCATTGATAAAAAAATTTAACTCTAGTAATAAGACTATCACCTACATAAGCTCCATTGCCGGTTTAGAATACATTAATTGTCCAATATCATACTCTTGCGCTAAAGCATCTTTAAATGTTTTTTCAAAATCATTATCAAAGACTTTAGGGTCAGATAAAATAAGAGTAAATACCATATCCCCTGGAAATATTTTGTTTGATGGCTCAACATGGGATAAAAAAATTACTGAAAATAAAAGAGAGGTAGAAAATTACATAGCGGAGAATGTTCCATTGAATATGTTCGGTACACCATCTGATATTGGAAGGGTTGTTAATCATATTATCTCTGATAAATCTCCCTTTTTAACTGGAAGTAATTATATATTAGATGGTGGTCAAAATAATAAATTTTAGAAATGCTTGAAAAGTATAATTTAGAAAATAAATATGCTGTAATAACTGGTGGTGCAGGTCTTTTAGGGCGACAGCACTGCTACGCGTTGCTTGAGCTTGGTTGCAATGTCATATGTAGTGATATCAATGAGGAAAACTTAAAAGATTTTGAAAAAAACTTACCTAAATCATTTATAAAAAAAATGCATTTTCAAATCTTAGATGTGACTCATGAAGATGAAATTATAAATTTTATATCTTGTTTCGATAAAATTGATATTTTAATTAATAATGCTGCAATTGATGCAAAAGTTGATTCTGAAAATTCACTTCTAAATAATAATGAGTTTGAGTCATTTGACTTACTAAAATGGAATAAAGAAATTTCAGTTGGTCTAACTGGAGCAATGTTATGTTCAAAGCATATTGGGTCTAAAATGGCAGAAAATGATGGTGGAGTTATACTAAATATCTCATCAGATCTTTCTGTTATTTCTCCAAATCAAAATTTATATAAAAATAATAAAGGTGAAATTAATTTTAAACCCGTTACTTATTCAGTAATCAAAACTGGTCTAATAGGATTAACAAGGTATTTAGCTACTTACTGGTCTGAAAAAAATATTAGAGTAAATGCATTGTCTCCAGGTGGTGTGTTTAATGATCAGGATGATAATTTTGTAACAAAAATCGAAAAAATAATTCCTATGGGAAGAATGGCAAATAGAGATGAATATAAATCTGCAATACAATTTCTTTGTTCAGATGCATCTAGTTATATGACTGGTCAAAATATAATTATAGATGGCGGAAGAACAATCTGGTAGCCATCTACTAAGAATTAAAAATGTCAAAAAAACATGACTATATTTTTATTTGCTCTTCCCTAATAGATATTAGTGAGATTTTATATCAAATAGAGAAATTAAAAACCAAAAACTATTTTATAGTTGTTACTACTAGTAGGTATTCTTATGATTTTTTATGTAAAATAATTGATAAGCACAATATTGTTTTTCTAAACTCGACATTAAATACAAAACCGAAAAATATCTTTTTATGGATTAAAGAATTATTAATTATGGCATACTTAAAGTTTCTATTTCGCAATAGTAACATTAAAAAAGTGTTCTTTTATACTCCTGTTTATGACTTAATTGCATTTTATATGGTAGTAAATGTTTTTAAAAATTCAGAGATTATATTAAGTAATTCTGCATATAATGAAGGTATGAATGTATATAAGAAAGTTCCAAAAAAGTCTATTTTACATAGCTTATATTCAAAATTATATAGAATACCAATTCATTCTTATAGTAATTACCGATTAAAAATCTTTGGTGGTGGTTACATAGCAGGATTGCCAAATGACTTAATTAATAAATTTACTCTTGAAAAAGAAAACTCTATTAAAGAAATACAGGATTTAATCAAATCTAAATATTTAATTCAATATGATAATTCTAAAATAGATGATAAATCTATTCTTCTGGATCAAGGAAAATCGGATTTTAATGGTATTCTGGATTTTGATGATGTTTTTAAAAAAGTATTAAATATTTTTGATATAAAAACTGTAACCGTGAAAGGGTATTATGATAATCGAACTAGCCCATTCAAGAATTATGGGTTAGATAGACTAGATTTAGATTGGCCTATTGAATATTATAACCTGAATGGATGTAAAAATATATTTTGTGTTTTTACAAGCGCTATTGGAAGAATACCGAAGGGCAAATATAGAAAAATTTCATTATTAAATCTTTTCAAGTTTGAAAATGAAGATGAAAAGGAAAATTGGAAATTATTTATGGATAAAATTGGAGATGATATTCTTTATCCAAATTCCTTTGATGAGTTAGAATCAATAATAAATAATCAAGATGAAATATAATATTATAGGAATGGGGAATATTGGTTTAAGGTATTTACAATCAATATTAAATACCGATGAAAATTATGAAGTGATGTGCTATGATATATCAAAAAATTTTGAAGATAGAACTATTTCTTTTTTGTCCAAAAATAATCTTCCAAATAAAAAAGTTCTTTTTTCTACATCATTAGAATTATTAGAAGAGAATACTGATAATGAAACAGTAGTAATTTTGGCAACAACAGCAGAGAAAAGAGAAGAATTAATTTTACAATTCGCTAAGAAAGCTCCAAAGCTTATTGTTTCAGAAAAGTTGGTTTGTACATCAAGAAAATCGTACTTAAATCTTGTCAAAGAATTAAATAAAATAAATTATAATGACATTTTGGTAAATTTTTTTCCAAGAAATCAAATTTTTTTTAAAGGACTTACTTCTGAGTTGCCGAATAATGCAGAGTTTAAAATGTCCGTGGAAATACCAAGGCTTGGCTTAGCATGTAATGGTATCCACTTTATTGATATTTTTTTATGGTTATCTGGATCATACAAATACAAATATAAAAAAGAATCATTTCATCTTGAAACATATGAACAAAAAAGGCCTGGTTTTTATGATTTTGCAGGTCTTATTGAAATTGAGAGTGAGGTGAATTCTTCTTCTTTAATTTTAAGAGACGATAATTCTGGATTAGAACAATATATTGATATTTCGTTTAAAAATGGAGGTGATAATACCATTAAGAAATACAGATATTTTATGTTTGATGAATTATTGGTTACAAAAGATGACTCTACGATGCCTGAAAAAAACAACGAGCTAAGAAACGTATTTCAACTTATTCACGTTAGTCAATATATTTGTGGAGAGATTATTGCATATGTCGAAAATGGTAAATGTCGTTTACCAAATATTTTTGATGCTTACCATTCACATTCCGTATTATTTGACTTTATAGAAGAGTATAATCTAGGTAAGTTTAAGATAACATGACGGAACCAGCTACTAAATCAATTGGTTTTATTGGATGCGGTGAAACAGCCCGTTTTCATGCTGAAGTTTTAGCCAGTTTAAACATAAAAATAAGTTGTGTTCTTGCTACAAGTCAAAAATCTAAAAATATTGAAGGATTTGCAAACGATTTTCATATTGAAAACAAATATTTTGATATTGATCAAATGTTTTCTAATGAAAAACTGGATGCGGTATGGGTGGTTGTACCATGGAATATGAATTATAAAATTTTAAAAAAAGTTAGAAAATATAATATTCCAATTTTTGTTGAAAAGCCTATTGCATGTTCCTTAGATGAAATATATGACTTAAAAGATTTGTACAGTGATTTTAATGCTCATTTTCAAGTAGGTTTTAATAGAAGGTTTTATGATTTTATTCCATATCTAAAAGAACAACTTATTAAGGAGAAGATTAAATCAATTTTAATTGAAGCTCCCGAGTCATCAACAGATGATAAAAAATTTAATAATAGCATGATTCACGCAAATACAGCCCATTTGATTGATTTAGTCTATTATTTATTTGGTTCAATGAAGTTGGGATATACAACTATCCAGAATAAAAAAAATTATAGCTCTATTCTATTTGTTAATGAAAATGTACCTGTACATTTTATTTCTTCTTGGGATATCAGTTCTAATTTTTCCATAAAAATTAATTCTGAAAATAAAGTATTTCATATGAAGCCGATAGAACAGTTAAAAATTTATAATTCAATGTATGTATCAAATCTATCGTCATCAGATAATATCAGATCATATATACCAAAAGAAGAAGATAGTTTTATATGCGATTATAGCTTTAAGCCGGGATTTTTAAATCAAGCAAAATTTTTTATTGAATCTTTAGATAATAAAAATATGAACCAAATTGCTTCTAATTTAGATTCTACTTTTGAGATAGTAAAAATTTGTGAGGAGATTATTGGGAAAAAATAAAAATAGAATTGTAAAATTTTTTCTAAAAAATAAGAAAAATAATATTGTTATTTTATCAGACTCTTTATCTCTGCCAAGAGTAGATAAAGATGCGACAGTATTATTGGAAGAATCATATCCCTACTTGCTTCAAAAAAAAATTGGATCTCAAATGAATGTAATTAATCGTGGAATAAGATTTACTACTACAAATTCATTAAATGATTTTCAATATTTATTTGATAATCTTTTAATCTATTCTCCAAAAACAATTATTATTCAAATTGGTATAGTTGACTGTGCACCAAGATTATTTTCACCGTTATTTAGAGCGATTTTAGGTAAAATCAGTAATGAAAAAATTAAAAATATCTTTATTTATCCTTTTAAAAAAAATAGAAGATTCTTTACTAGATTTTTCCCAATGAAGCTTGTCAAGAAAGATCAATTTAAATCTAACTTAGAAAATTTCTTATTAAGAATATCAGAGTTTAAGATCGATGTTAAAATTGTTAATATACCAGATACAAATTCTAAAAATAATTTTAAGTCATTCAACTTTAATCGTTCAATTAATGACTATAATAAAGCGATATCCGATCTATTGATTAATTATAATTTTGATCTTATTGATATAAATAAATTTTCCAAGAAAGACAATATTCTCTTAGACGATGGAATTCATTACAATATGAAAGGATCTGTATTATTATCCAAGTTGCTTTATGAGTCTATTAAATAAGGTTCGCCATGCTTTTAAGTGGTCTTTTTATAAGACAATTTTTTCTCAATTTCTGTCTCCATTATTAAGAATAATAGCTATTCCAATTATTGGAACTTATGACTATGGTATTTTTGGAATAATTTATATTTATTTTGGTTTGTTAGATGCTTTACTTGGTGCGGGTATAAGGGATTTTATATTAAGTAAATCAATTTCAAAGAAATCTGATTTAAAGATGCTAAATTCTATCGCATTAATTTGGTCAGTTTTTTTCCTTCTAATATCAGCTTTATTATCATTTTTCTTAAGCAATATTTATGATTTAGATGAAGTTTCAAAATATCTTTTTATAATGAGTTTTACATTCCCATTTATTGGTTTTGGTTTAGTTTCAGAGGCAATCACAGTTCGTCAGCTAAATTTTAAAAAAGTATTTTTTATAGAAATGATTCCTTTTTTTAGTACACTTTTTATAGTTATTCCTCTTGCATTTAAAGGATATGGTCTGATTGGATTAGTTGCAGGAGAAATGAGTACAAGAATATTAAAAAGTATTTCTTATTATTATTTAAACCCTGTTTTATTTAAATGGCCTTCATCAAATTTATATAACAAGATTATCAAATTTATTAAATGGATATTAGGTGAACGTGTTTTAGAATATTCTTCCACCACAATTGATACTTTTTTTATCTCATTCTTAGGACCATCAATTGTAGGAGTCTATAACTTAGGTAAAAATATTATAAATATTATTTTTACTATTACTAATGCTCCTCTTGGAAATATTTGGCTCTCATTTTTTGGAAGAATAAAAAATTCTTTAGAAAATTCAACTGATATTTTTATGAGATTTTTATTTATAATTATTGTAACAAATATTTCAATAGCTTTTCTAGGAGCTATATCGTCATTTTTTTTCTTTCAATCTTTTTTATCTAATTGGAATATGCTCAATATTGTTTGTGTATACTTATTTATTTCTGGATTTTTTAGAAGAACTCTGTGGATTAATAGAGATTTTTTAAAAACTATTAATAAGTTAAAAGTGTACCCTATGAGTATAATTTTTTCCTTAATTATATATGCTGCAGCTTATTTATTAATTAAGCCATCTGAGATTAGTCAGTTTTTATCTATCAAATTGATCTATGATTTTTCATATTTTGTAATTTTTATTTTTATGTTTAAAAAAGTTTTAAGAATAAAAATTAATAGATCAATAATTTTAAATTTTTTTTCAAAGACTTTATCTATTTTTTTTGTTAACGCTTTCGCTTTAAGCTTATCTTTATTTTACTTAAAAACACTATCTTTAATTGATATGATTTTATTTTTAATAATTATTTTTGGTTTAAACTTATTAATAGTTTCAAATTACTTAATAAATAACTATACCAGCATATCTACATATATAAGTAAATTAAAAAATTAATTCACACCTAAAGATTAAGGAATAGAATAAATGATAGATTTGGCATTTGGAATTTTAATTTTATCATTTCTATTTCTCATCCTATATGTAAATGTTGAATTTTTTTTCATACTTAATCTTTTTTGCATACTTGTAATTAGCGCTCTCAGATTAGATCCATCAACATCCATTGTAAATCTTTTTGGTATTTCCTTATATATAAAAGACGTTTTTTTCATTCCAACAATAATCTTTCTTTTTATCTTTTGTTGTAAACAGCTAGTTGTTGAATCCAAAATATTTAAATCAAAATATTTTCTAATCCCCTTCCTTATATTTTTATTTACTTTTTTCAAATTGTTATTTTCTTGGCCACTATATGGGACTAGTGCATTTCTAACAGCAAAACACTTACTATTTTTTTTCGGGAATATCTTTTTTTTCTCGACTTACCCTTTGTCAAATAATAGAATATTGAATATTTTTAACTCCATTTTTATTTTTTCAATGGCTTATTCATTGGTTGCAGTTTTGAGAGTAATAAATGTTTTGCCAGGTATCTATTCAAACTTTATAGGAACTTTAGGCTATGCCACTAACTACAATGCATTACGTTTTTTTGACAGATCTGACCTTGAGGTTGTAGTGATGGGAGCTATTTATGCTCTTGTTGTTGCAATTTATAAATATCCTCAAAGTAAATATAGAGAACTACCAATATTGTTAATTCTCACATTAGCCATATTATTGAGTAATACAAGATCCGTAATAATGGGATTCTTAATTGTAAGTTCATTTTTCATTATGAAAAAGAGTAATTTTTTTAAAAAAATTAATATCCCACTTATTTTAATAGGTATGATTCCGTTAATTATTTTTTTTAACCCAATTATTATTTTTGAATCAATCTTTGGCTCCTCTTTTTCATATGATAATCTTTTTGGACAGCAGTCAACATTTGTATTTAGAAATTTAGTAAGTCTTGCTTATATCAATCATATGGATTTTTATTCATATATTTTAGGTATGAATTTTGGAGATCAACCGCTTGTTTTTCCTGAATTATTTTATACAGATTTAAATGCAGGAAAAGTTGGTCTGCACAACACATATGTTGAGACATTTTATTTTTTTGGTGCACCTTTATTTATAATTTTTATGTTATTAGTAAAAAATATTTTTCAATCTTTAATTCTCTTAGACAGAACAATTATAAATAACAGATTGATTTCTGTATCTCTATTATCATTCTTTTTTTATATAATGTTTTTTCTATTTTGGACTTTTGGTCAATTTAGCGGGATTATTTTTGGTTTAATAATAGCTACTATAAGAAATCTAGAACAAGATCAACCCATAAATGCTAAAAGAATATCTTTATGATATATATTGTTATTCCTTCGCTCAATGAGAAATATTTAATCAAGAGTTTTTTGAATGATTTACATAATCAATCTTACAGCAAATTTAAAGTTATTGTATCTGATAATGGTTCTACTGACGGAACTAAAGAATTTATTAAGGAGGAATATCCAAATATTAAATTAATAGAAAATAATCAATCATTTTGGTGGACAAAATCGACAAATGCGGGCGTAGAATATGCTCTTAATAATTCACAGTCATCAAATGATTTTATCCTTACAATTAATTGTGATTTATCAATAAATCATGATTACTTAGAATCTTTAATTTCCTGTTCAAAAATTTATAATAATTCAATAATAGGTTCTTTAACAATTGATAAAGAATCTAATAAAATAACTTTTGGAGGAATAAGAGTTAATAATTTCACTGCAAAACATACTAGAATTAATATAAATAAGACTTACTCTAATCATAAAACTTCTAAAGATCAAGAAAGTGATTTGCTACCAGGAAGGGGTACACTAATTCCAGTTAATGTTTTTAAGTCAATCGGTATGTACGATGAAATGTTACCTCACTATCACGCCGATTATGAATTTTCAATTCGTGCAAAAAGAAATAATTTTAATTTAATAGTAAGCCATAAAAGTCATGTTTTTTCACATGCTGAGAATTCGGGATTACATTTTAATAATTCAAAAAAACTTACTTTATCTGAGCTCCTTAAGTCTTTTTTTATTCTAAAATCACCGAATAATCTTTTTAGAAGAGGAGTATTTATTTATAAAACTGTTCCATTGAGATATTTCTTATTCCATTTATTTTTTGATTATTCTAGGATTATTTCTAAAACCATAATAAAGCAATTTTAATTTTTTATTATTTTAAATCTTCGTATATATTAAAATCTGTTTATGATTTATTCAAAAAAAAACACATTGATAGTGGGATGGAATAAGATAACTGAAACTTTTTTAGAAAATAGAATCCATAATCCTGAAGATCAAATAATCGTAGATTTAGAAAGTCAATATTTAAGAAAACAGAAATTAACTTATCAAACAAATAATCATTTAAAAAAAATTGATAATAAAATAAATAACGTTTTCTATTTTTTTGAAAAATTTGATTTAGATGAAGTAATTAAATTGAGTGCTATATGTAGAAAAATTGATTCAAATTTATTCATCTGTTCTAATCTCGAAGCTATTAATAAAAAGCAATTTATTGATTTGAGAAATTTTGAAAATATTCTGCACGATAAAAGTCATCTTAATTTTTTCCTTTTTAGATTATTTGATATTTTTTTTAGCATTATTTTTATAACATTATTATCACCTTTATTCATTTTGATTCCTTTTTTAATATTTATTAATGATGGATTACCAATCTTTTTCAATCAAAAAAGGTCTGGAATTAATGGCAATTCTTTTAAAATGTATAAATATAGAACAATGTATAATGATACTGATAAATATAAAAAATCACCTTTAGAAAAAAATGACAAAAGAATAACAAAATTTGGAAATTTTTTGAGGAAAACGAGCTTAGATGAATTGCCTCAGTTCTTTAATGTTTTGAAAGGTGACATGTCTATTGTTGGACCAAGACCTGAAATGGAATTTATTGTTAATGAATATAATGATTTTGAGAAATTGAGATTAAAAATTAAGCCCGGCATAACAGGTGCCTGGCAAGTAAGTCCAACAAGGAATCTTCCAATTCACTACAATGTTGATTATGATATTCATCAAATTATAAATAATTCTTTTATTTATAATATTAAACAAATTTTGAAAACTGTGTTTATAGCTCAAAGAGGTTTTTAAGAATTACTTAAACTTTTGATAATTCCATTTGCAAAATTTTTTGCCATTTTATCAATAGAATATTTTTCTGCTGTTTTTATAGCTTCGACGCTCATTGATGATAAGATGTTTGGATTTTCAAATAAGAAAGCAATTTTCTTAGCAAAATCATTAACATCTTTTTTAGACAATAATCCATTAACATTATTTGTAAAATAAGTTATTTCAGGACAATGATTTTTGAAATCAGATATTACTATAGGCAATCCAGCAGCAAAGCCATCAAGAATTGAAAGGCCTACATGAGAAGGAAGAACCATAATATCTCCTTTCAATAAATTTTTGGCCTTTTCTTTGTCATAAAGAGAACCTTTCATTGTAATCCATGACTTATTTTTTACAAGATTTATAATGTGTTTTTTTTCTGGACCGTCTCCTATAATGATTAATCTAAGATTGGGAATTGTATTTCTTGCGATTTCACACCCATTTATAACAAAAGGCAGTGCTTTGTTTTTATACAGTCTTGAGCAAAAGACTACAGTCTTATGCTTTTGATTTTTTTTACTTTTTTTATTTCTTTCATCAATAACATAACTCACATCTATGCTGTTATTTACAATTGAAATTTTATGTTTAGATACACCAAGATTATATAATATTTCTCTAGTCAATTCAGTATATGCAAACCAAAAATCAACTTTATTTGTAAGATAAGTTCTAATTTTTTTAGAAATAAAATTATCTTTTTCATGCAAAACTGATCCATGCCCCCAAAATGCTATTTTAGTTTTACTTTTTAAAAAAAATCTTCTATAAATCATTTGAAAATTGAGAATTGCAGAATTGGATTGTTCCATAATGACAAGATCATAATTTCCTAAAATATTGTAAATATTCTGCCAGTATATTTTTTTACCAATATTGTAATTTTTAACTCTTTTGGCATACTTTACATTTGATAAGCCATCCTTAAAACTTTCTTTTTTATTAATATCCCCAGCAAAAATCGTGAGTTCAATATTATTCATTTTAAGTATTTTGCCAAGCAAGTTATAAAATTGTACTCTATAGTGAGTCACTTGTCTTTGGACTATAGCTACTTTTTTCATTTATAGGTTTTCAATTAAATTAATTTAACTAAATTACTACTAAATATTAGTAAATATAAGCAGAGGCAAAAATGAAAATCGGTATTATTGGTTTTGGATTCGTAGGCAAATCTATCTTTGAATTTTTTAACAATCTTTTAGATGTTAAAGTTTATGATATTAAAAAAAATGATATTACTGTTGATTCAATTAAAGAACTAACCGATAATAGAATTATCTTTATTTGTTTGCCAACTCCAATGAAGAAAACGGGAGAGTGCGATACTTCAATTATAGAGTCAGTCATAAGTGAACTAAATAATTTAAGCTTTAAATCAAAATCAAAGGTTATTATAAAATCAACAATCCCACCAGGAACTACTGAATCATTTATTAAGAAATATACAAATTTAGAAATTGGCTTTAATCCAGAATTTTTGACAGAAGCGAATTCTATAGAAGATTTTAAAAATCAAGATAGAATAATCATAGGTACCCATAAAAAAGAATATTTTCAAGAAATTAAAACGTTATATAGGATAGGCTTTCATAATACACAGATTATTCATTCAACGCCTATTGAGGCTGAAATGGTTAAGTATGTTTCCAATATTTATCTTGCAACAAAGGTATCTTTTGCAAATGAAATTTATAGTATATGTAATTTTCTAGATATAGACTACAATACTGTTATAAATATAGCCAAAATCGACAAAAGGTTAGGAGAAAGTCATTGGCAGGTTCCTGGACCAGATGGCAAAAGAGGTTTTGGTGGCAGTTGCTTTCCAAAAGATATTAATGCTCTGATATATTTTTGTAAGGATAAGAATATTGATATTGATACGATAGTATCTGCATGGCATACAAATTTAAGAGTGAGACCGGAAGAAGATTGGAAGCTTTTAAAGGGAAGAGCAGTTTCTGAATCAGAATAATTATATTTATTATATTTCAGCTAATATATGAATAATACAAAAATACGAAACTTTAGCTTTTTTGATTTAATTAAAATTAAATCTCATGATGATTTCCATAGCTTTATGTTTGATGAAAGCATAAAAAGATATATCAATCATAGAAAACCCAATCATTCTTCATTAGGGAGTATTTTAGCTTTATGCGCTAATTACAGAGAGGCAAAATTTTTAATTAAGTATCCTTTTGATAAAATTGATTTAACAGGAATTGGTACGCCCGATAAGCAATTCCAGAACTTAATTAATTCTGATAAAAGGTTAACTTATAAGGAGGTTAATGCAGAGCAGACCGAAATATATTCAAGATCTTATGATTTAGTATTAGTTAAAGAAGGATTACATCATTTAGCAAGACCAATTCTTGGATTCTATGAAATGTTAAGAATTACAAAGAGTTCTGTAATTATTATTGAACCAGCAGATACTTTTATTGGTCGAATATTAGAGAAATTAGGTTTAACAACCATATATGAACACAATCAAATAAATTTAGGACAGGATAATGGAAAGTTAATACGATTTAGAGACAATTATGTATTTCGTTGGACTCCAAAAATGTATGATGAATTATTAAGAAGCTATTATCTTAATTCTGGCTATAAGATTGATATCAGTGTTGGTTGGTTGACATCTAAATGGAATGCTAATCAAAACCCAATGATAAGATTTCTTGCTTCCTTTACAGGAAGATTATTTGGATATTTTCCTTATTCTAGAGGGAATTATATGTCTACTTTAATTATTGCAGGAGATGATATACCAATGGATCCTCTAAAAATATAGTTCATATAGTATGCAAATAATCATTCCAATGTCAGGATTTGGTGAAAGATTCAAAAAAGCAGGGTATAAAATACCTAAACCATTAATTGAAGTAGAAAATAAGCCTATTATTGCTCATGTAATTGATATGTTTCCAGGAGAAAATAATTTTCTTTTTATATGCAATGAAGATCATCTTAATCATCCTGATTATAAAATGAGAGAAACTATTGAAATGTATTGTCCTTCTGGTCAAATCTTATCTATTCCTAGTCATAGATTAGGACCAGTACATGCAATTTTACATGCTAAGAGCCTAATTAATACTGAAGAAGAAGTAATTATTAACTATTGTGACTTCACATGTTATTGGGATTGGAAACATTTTAAAAAATTTGTATTAAAAACGAAATGTGAAGGGTGTATCCCATCCTATAAAGGTTTCCATCCCCATTCTTTGGGGAGTACAAATTATGCATATATCAAAGAAGATTTAGGTTTAGTAAAAGATATTCAAGAAAAAAAACCATATACTAATAATCGAATGGAAGAGTTCGCCTCTAGCGGTACTTATTATTTTTCATCAGGAAAGATCATGCTTAATGCGCTTGAATATGCTTTAGAAAAGCAACTTAAAACAGGATCTGAGTATTATGTAAGCTTAGCATATCACTATTTATTTGAAAAAAGTATGTTGGTTAATGTATATCCTTTGCAACATTTTATGCAATGGGGAACTCCTGAAGATGTTAATGAATATACTATTTGGTCAGATACATTTAAAAAGTTACAAACAAAAAAAGATTTACAAGATATCAATTCAAAAGGCTCAGTGATTGTTCCCATGGCTGGATTAGGACAAAGATTTATTGACGAAGGATATTCCATGACAAAGCCTCTTATTCCAGTGTCGGGAGATCCTATGGTTATTAAGGCTGTAAATGACTTACCTAGCTCTCAAAACTATTCCTTTGTTTTAAGATCAGATACTACTGATTATAATTCTATTGTAAAAAGAATTAAAAAAGAATTTCCAAATGCTATTGTCAAAACCATTTACGAAACAACTGATGGGCAAGCTTCTACAACTATGCTAGGGTTTAATGAAATCAAAAAAACTTTAGGAGCTGTACCAGGCCCTATTACAGTGGGTGCATGTGATAATGGCGCTATATACAATCAAGAATCGTATTCAGAATTAGTAAATGATGATAGTATTGATATAATTGTTTGGGGTTACAGAGGGAATGTTAATGCTATTAGAAAACCTGAAATGTTTGGATGGATTGATGAAAATAACAATATTATTCAAAATATTTCAGTCAAGACGCCCCTTGGCAACCCAAATCATGATCCAATAGTTACTGGAACATTCACTTTTAAAAACTCAGAGATTTTCTTAAGTAGTATTAAAAGTTTGTTTGAGAGAGATGGTAAGATAAACGGAGAGTTTTATCTCGATTCTTGTATTAATGATGCTCTTAATTTAGGATTTAAATGTGTACTATTTGAATTAGATCATTATATATCATGGGGTACGCCAAATGATTTAAGGACTTATGAGTATTGGCAATCATGTTTTCATAAATGGAAGAGCCATCCTTATAACTTGAGTGAAGACAGAAATATTCCTCATCAATCTTTAGATAATTTGAAAAAAAAATACCAAAAAATTAAACCAAGCTATGATTAAAAAAGAATTATCATTTTTTTTAATTATTGGCATTACGACAGTAGCAATAGACTTTATTGCATATAATTGTTTTTTATGGACTCAAGTTTTTAGTATAAATTTTTCAAAAAGTATTGGATTTTTATTTGGAACAGTTTTTTCTTATTTTTCAAATAAGAATTTAACATTTGGACATCAGTCATATAAATCGGGTAGCCTTATGAGATTCATTTTAGTATATGGAATTAGTTTAATAGTAAATATTGCAATAAACTCTTATTCTATATATATAATTTCAAATAATTCCTATAATTTGCAGATAGCTTTTTTGATAGCTACTATATTTTCTGCCACTACAAATTTTTTAGGAATGAAATTTTTTGTATTTAAATGAAAAATAATATTAAATATTCACTTATTATTCCATGTTATAATGAATCAAAGAATATACCCTTATTACTTGAACGTTGTAAAAAATTTAGCAATAATAGTAACATTGAAATCATTATTGTAAACAATGGCTCTACAGATGATACTGAAACAGTTTTAAATAATTTATTGCCATTATATAATAATTTTCGAACAGTTAAGGTCGAGAAAAATAAAGGCTATGGATTTGGCATAATTCAAGGATTAAAATCTGCTAAAGGGCAGGTATTGGGCTGGACACATGCAGATATGCAAACAGATCCATATGATTTTTTAAAAGGAATAGAGTTTTTCAAAAAATCTAATAAGAATATTTTTGTTAAAGGTAAAAGATATGGAAGGCCTTTTGGAGATACTTTTTTTACTATTGGAATGAGCATATTTGAGTCAATTTTATTGAGGAGAAAATTATGGGATATAAATGCTCAACCCACAATTTTCCCTAAAAGCTTTTTTGAATCATTGGAAAATCCACCTAATGATTTCTCATTAGACCTCTACATTTATTATAAAGCTCTTGAATCAAATCTTGAAGTAAATAGATTTTCAGTATTATTTGGAGAACGAGCCTATGGAGTATCACACTGGAATATAGATTTAAGTTCAAAGATAAAGTTTATTTACCGCACCATTAATTATAGTTTAAAATTAAAAAAATACATTTAATTTGGAGAGAAATACCTTATATAATGAAAAATATTATAGTTCATAGATGTAATACCGTGAATCAGCTCAAGTCGATACCCAAAAAGTATGGTGTAGAAATTGATATTAGGACCTATAAAGATCAATTAGTGCTTCATCATGATCCTTTTATTAAAGATGCAGAAACATTTAAAGATTGGATCAATCATTTTGAACATGAAAGTATAATTCTTAACGTTAAAGAAGAGGGTTTAGAAGAAAAATTAATCAAAATTCTGAAAGACTATGAAATAAGTAATTATTTTTTTTTAGATCAATCTTTTCCATTTCTTATAAAATATGCTAGTAAAGGGTATAAAAAATCTGCTGTAAGGTTTTCTGAATTTGAATCAATCAATACTGTTTTGTCACTATCAGATAAAGTGGAATGGGTATGGGTGGATTATTTTTCGCATTTTCCTTTAAATAGTGAAAACTCAAACTTATTGCATGATAAAGGATTTAATATTTGTTTAGTTTCTCCTGAATTGCAGGGATTTAATCCAGAAGTAGAAATTATAAAATTGCAAAATTTTATCAAAAATGATAATATAATTTTTGACATGGTTTGTACTAAATATCCATTGTTGTGGGAAAGTTTTATGAGAAAAGAATGATAAACATTTTAAAAAATCGTTTATTTTTTTTGGGAGCGATTGTAAAAATATTTTTCATTTTTATTATCACTTCTGCACCAATTTTAGATTGGTATGCTCCATTTTTAGATAATAGCCTACATAACTGGTCATTAGATCCTTGGTCAAGTTGGATTGATAATGATTATTCTAATTTAGCATTCCCATATGGTTATGTTATGTGGTTTTCATTCTTACCGCTCTCATTATTAGGAAAATTATTTGGTATATCATCAGTTTTGACTTATAGCTTCACCTTATTTTTAATTGATATTCTTTTAACTATCATTTTACTCAAATTATTTGCTAAACAAGAATTAGAGATTTTATACCTATATTGGCTTTCACCCATAGTATTTATTGGAACATATATCTTTGGATTAAATGATTTAATACCAATATTTTTTTTAGTTTTATCATTATTTTTACTAAAGAATCTATATTTTACTAGTAGTGGATTTGTACTTATGGCTGCGATATCAGCAAAGATTAGTATACTTATTTCTCTACCTGTTTTTCTGATTTATTTTATAAATAATTCACGAATTAGAATCTTCAGTATTAGCTTTCTTAAAGGAATTTTTATTGGGTTCATTATTTTTATAGCTCCTTTTTTATTATCTGAATCTGGTATAAGTATGATTTTAAGTAATCCTGAAGTCCAAAAAATATATAGTTTTTCATTCGATTTTGGTAATAATGCTAAGATTTATTTTGTGCACTTAATCTATCTTTTTATGTTATATAATGCCTGGAGAGTAAAAAGACTCAATTATGATTTATTTTATGCTATGCTTGGAATCACTTTTTTTATTGTAATTCTATTTGTTCCTTCTTCTCCAGGTTGGTTTATTTGGATTGCACCATTTTTACTTACTCAAATTAATTCAGACAAAAAGAATGCTTTAATCTTAATATGGAGTTTTAGCGCTCTATTTGTTATAAATAATATTCTAAACATTCCTTTTCCCATTTTGATAAATCACAATAATATGATTATTAACTCTACATGGGAAATAAGTAATAATTTTAATAGCATTATATATACATTTATGATTGGGCTAGGTATAGTTTTAGCTAACCGAATGTGGAGAGAAACTATTATAAGAAATGATTATTTCAGATTAAGTCAAAAACCATTTGCAATTGGTATTGCTGGGGACTCTGGATCTGGTAAAGATACTACAGCAGAAATTTTCAGCGGTTTATTTGGAAAACAGTCTGTATCGCATTTGTCTGGAGATAGCTATCATCTTTGGGATAGGAAAAAGCCTATGTGGAAAGTTATGACACACTTAAACCCTATGGCAAATGATTTAGATCGCTTTTCGCAAGATTTAATTACTTTATCAGATGGTAGGGAGATTAGAGTTAGAGACTATGATCATTCTACAGGAAAAATGACAAAAGAAAAAGTTCTTAAAAGTAATGACTTTATAATAGCTAGTGGCTTACATGCTATATATCTACCAATTTTAAGAGAGTATTATAATCTTACTATATATCTTGATATGGATGAATCATTACGCCAGTTCTTTAAGATTCAACGCGATACAAAAGATAGGGGGCATTCTTCCAAAGATGTAGAAAAATCTATAGAAAATAGAAAAATAGATTCAGAGCGCTATATACAAAGTCAATCTGAATTCTCTGATTTAATTTTTTCTTTAAAACCTGTTAATGATCTAAATGAAAAATTGGATCCAAAGGATTTACAATTAAGACTTGAAATTACTTTTAAAAATGGTCTTTATGACTATGACTTGGTAAGAACCCTGATTGGTGTTTGTGAACTTGATGTAGACATGGAAACAATTAAAGAGAGTAAAGATCAAAAAATAAAATTAATGATAGATGGAAATGCTGATGAAGAAGATATAAAGATAGCTGTATCAATGCTTTGTCCTGAAATTATGGAATTTCTTGATGTAAATCCAAAATGGCATTCTGGAATGAATGGCGTTATTCAATTGGTTGTAATGACTCATATAAACCAAGCCCTAAAAAGACGATTTTTAAAATGAAAATTATTAATCAAGAAAAATTTAAACAATTACCAGACAGTATTTTTTTTGATATGGATAATACATTTTATAACTATGATTCAGCGCACAACGAAGCAATGAATGCTATAAGGAATAAAATTGTTAATAGATTTGGTATAAAGGATAGAGATTTTAATAATGCATTCAGTGAAGCTAGGAAAATAATTAAGACTCAGTTGGGTGATGTTGCTTCTTCCCATAGTAGATTACTATATTTTGAAAAAATGTTTGAAATCATAGGTCTTAAATCACAAGTCCTTCTATCACTTGAATTGGAACGAACTTATTGGAGAATTTTTTTAAAAAATGCTATTTTATTCGATGGAATTAAAACTTTATTAGACGATATCAGAATTTTAGGCATTCCTATGGTAATAGTTACTGATTTAACTGCTCAAATTCAGTTTAAAAAAATTATTTATTTTAACCTTGATGGTTATTTTGATTTCATTGTTACAAGCGAAGAATCAGGATCAGATAAGCCACATCCGCCATCATTCGAATTAGCAATGAAAAAAATTCAACTCAAAAGTAATCATATTTGGATGATTGGAGACAACCCTAAAAATGATATTTATGGTGCTAGAAGTTCTATTGGAGCAATATGTATACAAAAAATACATAATGGCATAGAAATTGGAGAGGGATTTGAGGAGCCAGATGCATATTTTGAAAAATTTAGCGAATTACAAATTTTACTAAAAAAAATTAAGCAGAATTTAAAATGAATGATACTTTATGCCATATTAGAGATTCAATTGAGAGTTATTGTGAAGAGATTGGTTTAGATTCAAAGTTAGTTCAAGGAGCTGGCGGTAATGTATCATGGAAAGATAAAAATACCTTATGGATAAAAGCTTCGGGTGAATGGTTAGCAGACGCTAAAAAAAAAAATATTTTTCTTCCAATTGATTTAAAACACCTAAAAGAGTCCATTAAAAAATCTGATTTTGATGTTATTCCAAAAGTTTTATCTGAAACAAAATTAAGACCTTCAATTGAAACTTTATTTCATGCAGTTATGCCGCATAAAGTTGTATTGCATTTACATCCAATTGTACCATTGTCTTATCTTGTTAGAAAAGATTGTTTTCAAATGATTCAGAAGAAAATAAATCCTAACTTGAATTGGGATTTAATAAAATATGAAAAGCCAGGAAGTCAACTGGCTAAAGAGATTTCAAGAATCATGATTAAGAATCAAAAAGCTGATATTTTATTTTTACAGAATCACGGAATTATTATTGGCGGAAAAAACATAAATGAAATAGATATTATCTTTAAAGAATTAATTAGTAATTTGAATGAAAATAATCATCACAATTTTTCATTTAATGAAACAACAGAGAATTTATCGCTACATAATATAGAATTAATATCTGTAGATATACCAGGGATACAAAATTTAGTATTTGATAACTTTTTATATGAAAGTCTTAAAAAAAATTGGGCATTGTATCCAGATCATGTTGTTTTTTTAGGTCACAAAGCTCATTGTTATGATACATTAGAAATTTTGATGAAAAAAAAAGATTCTTTACCTGAATTAATTTTTATAAAAAATATAGGAGTTTTTACTAAATCAAAACTGAGCTTAGCAAAATTAGTACAATTGAAATGTTATTATGATGTAGTAACAAGACAAAAAGATAATCAACAATTAAATCCTCTATCTGATGATAATATTATCGAGCTTTTAAATTGGGATGCTGAGCATTATCGTCAAAAAATTGCTAAAAAATAATTATGTTTTAAACTATGATATCAACAAAATAAGTATGAATAAATTTTTTAAATATATAGTATTTTTATTTTTATCTTTGCCTACAATATATCTATCAATTATTGCAAATTTCGACCTCCTTGATAGCTTCGCTTTATTTATGGATGAAAGAATTTCTTTTGAAGGTATTAATAGAATCTTGAATCCGAAAAATTTTAATGATTTTTTTTGGGCTATAACTGATGGAGGAGATCATCGTTATGGAAGAATGTTCTGGAATTCAGCTGCTCTATTTTCATCTATACCAGAATATTTTTTTGGTCAGCAGGGACAAATTATTTCTACAAGAATGTTTCAAGTGTTACTTATATTATCCTCATATTGCATTCTTTCGCATGTATTTATAAAAAGCTTACTTATGAGATATATTCTATTTTTCTTCTTAATGAATATTCCTTTTACACATTATTATATGACAATGCCTAAGCCTGAACCGTTACAACTATTTTTTATATCAATTTTTCTTTACTACTACAAAATAAATAACGCAAAAATAAATAGCTTTTATTGGATATTTATTGGTGCAGCTTTTGGATTAAAGATATCTATACTTCCACTGATTTTTGTATTTCTTTTACCTGAATCTTTAAATTTAATTAATGAAAAAAAATATCAATTATTAATTGAAAAATATTTTTCTGGATTTTTTTATTTTATTATTGGATTATCAATATCTGTTCCCATTCTTTTTCCACAAATTATTATATCTTTATTTATTTATTTTTTAATAAATAGAATTACCAAAAATGTATTTCAAAATATCTTAACAGTATTATTTCTATTATTTTCAAATTTATCTTTATCCTTATATTTGTTTTTTAAACATAATATAATAAGTGGCTTAGCAATGTGGGGTGGCAGTACTTTTTTAAATACTTTACATGGTGCCGATAATTTAGAAAACACATTCTTTGATTGGACAAATTTTTTGATTAATGAATTTTCAAATGTGCCGAATCAATTATCACTTTTTTTAATTCTTTTTTCTTCTGTAATTATTCTAAGATATTCATTATCAGTTAATTTTTTACAAGATTCTTCTTTTAAAAAAAAAATACCAGTTATTTTAATTTTAGGAGGTGTTATATCTTCAATTATAATTTTCTTTGCTGTTAATCGATTGTGGGGCTTTTATTTATTTATAAATTCTATATTAATAATTACTGGAATACTGTCAATCGTTGATAAAAATTTTGATCAAAAAATTGATTTAAAAATTAATCAATCATACATGCTATCCATTTTCTTATCACTTTTTTACCTCATACCAGAAAATTACAATGAATTCAACAAACTTTCCCAAAGGACTCAGTCTTCTACATATTTAAGTAAATATACATCCTATAATGAAATACTATATTTTTTAGACGATTATTCTTCTAGAAAGAATGTTCCATTAAAAATCATGTATGATCCATCATTATTTACTCTCCCCAAAAATGAGAAGTACGAGGTTGAATTATTTTGGGGGTATCTTACTAATTGGGATATAGAATCTGATATTATTATTTTGAGTAAAAATCACACTCCAAGAAGAGACTATATTCCCTCACAAGATAATATCAATTATTCAAAATATAAAATTGAAGATAAAAATTACAAATTGGTTGTTCGTGATAATGCAGAGTTATGTGATATAGGTCAAATATGTTTTATTAGAATGATGATTTTAAGTGATCAGAGCGAGATATTGATAAAAAATTAGTTTCTAATTATAATATATGATTTTGTAAAAAAAAGAAATTTTTCAGATACGATTTCACAGTCTGGAAAAAGTGATTTAATTTCATTCTTAGATAATATTCTTATTTCGTTAATAATTTCATCAATAGCTTTTTTGTTAGCCCAATTAATTAAATACCATGGAGTTATATAAATAATAATTTTTCGTATAGCAATTGGAAGCCAGTGAAAAAACGGAAAAAGAAAATGTGGTTCAAAAAAAAATTCTTTTGCTGGAGTTTGTATCCATATTTTTTTACCAACTCTCATAGCTTCTTTAGCAAAATTTTTTTGATCCTCAAAAGATCCAACATGCTCTATAACAGAATTCGAAAAAACAATATCAAATTTTTTATCTTCGAATTCTAGCTTTCTACCATCTCCTTTAATTGAAGATATATTTTTCATAGGGATATTTTTTTCTTTTTGAAGATTAAGAAGAGTTATTTTTTTAAAGTCTTTATAATTACTTATCCAACTATTAGAATATCCTCCAACATCAAGTATGTTATATCTTTTATCAAGAGGTTTGAAAGTTTTATAAAATAATCTAAGCCTTTTCTCTCTCCATTTTCCAATTGAAAATATTATTTGAAATAATTTTTGAATATCCACTTTAAATAGAGGCTTAATTTAGAATTTAATATCTATATTCATCCTTTTTGAAAGGTCCGTTGACAGAAACTCCTATATAATCTGCTTGATCTTCTGTTAAGGCTGTCAATTCAGCATCAAGATGCTCCAGATGTAATCTAGCAACTTCTTCATCTAGCTCTTTAGGTAAGTTATATAATCCAACTTCAGGTTTTTCTTTAGCTAAAAATAGTTGTGCCAGAACTTGATTTGCAAATGATGTTGACATGACAAAACTCGCATGACCTGTAGCGCATCCTAAGTTAACTAATCTACCTTCTGCTAGAAGGAATATTTCTTTTCCATCCGGAAAAGTATATCGATCATATTGAGGTTTAATTTGCTCTCTCGAAGCATCGGAATCATTTAAAGCATCAACTTGGATCTCGTTATCAAAGTGACCAATATTACAAACAATAGCTTGATCTCTCATTTTTCTCATATGTTCAAGAGTGATAATATCTTTATTTCCAGTAGTTGTTACAAAAAGATGACCTTTGTGAAGCACACTTTCTAGTTTTCGGACTTCAAAGCCTTCCATTGCTGCTTGGAGGGCACAAATAGGATCAATTTCAGTTACAATAACCTTACATCCATAAGATTTCATAGATTGAGCACAACCCTTACCAACGTCACCATAACCACATACTACAACTGTTTTACCAGCTAGCATAACTTCGGTAGAGCGTTTAATGCCGTCAGCTAATGATTCACGACATCCATAAAGATTATCAAACTTAGATTTAGTTGCTGAATCGTTTACATTAAAAGCTGAAAAGAGAAGCTTCTTATCTTGTTCCATTTGTACTAATCTAGCAACACCAGTGGTTGTTTCTTCTGAAACACCGATAATATCAGGAACAATATTATGCCAGTGATTACTATTAAGTTTATGTACTTTTCTAATAAGTTTCTCAACAACTAGCTCCTCAGGATTCGTAGTAGTAATTTCTGGGTAATTTCCGTGCTCATTAAAATAATTTTCAAGTTCATAGCCCTTGTGAATAAGGAGAGTTGCGTCCCCACCATCATCAACAATTAAGTTTGGACCCATATTACCATCAAAAGTAAGAGCTTGCAATGTACAATCCCAATATTCTTCTAATGTTTCTCCTTTCCATGCAAAAACAGGAGTTTCAGTCTCAGCAATAGCAGCTGCAGCTTCGTCTTGAGTTGAAAAAATGTTGCAACTTGCCCATCTTACTTCTGCTCCAAGGTCTTTAAGAGTTTCAATAAGAATTGCAGTTTCAGTTGTCATATGTAATGATCCTGTTAGTCTAAAACCGGATAAGGGTTTTTCATGACTATACTTTTCTCTTAAAGTCATTAAACCAGGCATTTCTTTCTCTGAAATACCAATTTGATGTCTCCCAAGTTTCGCAAGACTCATATCTTTTACTTTATGTGGTAAAATCTCTA
>CETH01159029.1_pt1 | contig 50395 bp, 42 predicted proteins | sample 361461 | NCBI WGS metagenome assembly CETH01 (sample SAMEA2622695, study PRJEB7988) | marine metagenome | isolation source: saline water (ENVO:00002010), including | reverse complement strand
AGGCATAAAACCGCTACGGAAAATGATCACGCGACGGCAAGCAGAAGAAAAATTGTCGCCGCTAAGCGCAAAAAGCCGGCTGCTGGAAAGAGAGCCTTTGAATCGGATCAGCAGGTCCTAGACCTAGGCACCGGCGAATACAGTCTGCCACCGCTAGACGTTTTGGACGAGGCGCCTGCCGAAAAAGACGAGAGCAAGCAAGATGAGGAAGCACTAACAGAAAACGCAAGGTTGTTGGAATCAGTGCTGGAAGATTTCGGCGTTAATGGACGAATAGTTAAGGTCCGTCCCGGGCCGGTTGTCACGCTGTACGAGCTCGAGCCAGCACCGGGTACCAAATCGTCTCGCGTTATCAGCCTTGCTGACGATATAGCTCGCTCGATGAGCGCTGTCTCAGTGCGTGTCGCCGTAGTGCCTGGTAAGAATGTGATCGGGATCGAGCTACCGAACTTACGGCGCGAGCTAGTGGCCCTGCGTGAGCTTGTTGAGTCCAAGGACTATGAAAAACATTCCGGCGCACTCACATTGGTGCTTGGTAAAGATATTGGCGGTTCTCCCACCATGGTCGACTTAGCTCGAATGCCACACCTGCTGATCGCGGGGACTACCGGGTCTGGGAAATCGGTTGCCGTCAACACAATGATTATGTCGCTTCTTTACCGCCTGACCCCGGAGCAATGTAAGTTTATCATGATTGATCCAAAAATGCTGGAACTTTCGGTCTACGACGACATCCCTCATCTGCTTTCTCCAGTAGTGACCGATCCTGCGAAGGCAGTCATCGCCCTTCGATGGGCTGTGCGGGAGATGGAAGATCGGTACCGCGCGATGTCTCATCTCGGCGTCCGAAATATTAACGGTTACAATCAGCGTATCGCCGATGCTTTAAAAAAGGGTGAGACGCTGATGCGCACAATTCAGACCGGTTTCGACCCGGAGAGCGGTGAGCCAATATACGAAGAACAAGCTTACGAAATGAAACCGCTACCATACATCGTCGTTATAGTTGACGAAATGGCAGATTTGATGATGGTTGCGGGCAAGGAGGTCGAGGCGGCCGTTCAACGGCTGGCGCAGATGGCCCGCGCGGCTGGTATTCATCTTATTATGGCGACGCAGCGGCCGTCTGTGGACGTAATCACTGGCACGATCAAAGCTAATTTCCCAACTCGGATCTCCTTCCAAGTGACATCCAAGATTGATAGCCGAACGATTCTGGGCGAGGGTGGGGCCGAACAACTACTAGGTCAAGGTGACATGCTTTATATGGCCGGAGGTGGTCGCATAGGCCGTGTTCATGGACCATTTGTGTCTGACGAAGCAGTGGAACGAGTGGTGACTTTCATGCGGGAACAGGCCCCACCGGAATATATTGACGAGGTGACCGAGGGCGAACACGATAGTCCATTTATTCCATCAGGAGACGTTACTAGCACCGGGGGAGCGGACGAGGAGATGTATGACCGGGCCGTTGCGGTGGTCTGCCGCGAACGCAAGGCGTCGACTAGCTTCGTGCAGCGGCATCTGCAAATTGGCTACAACCGTGCTGCGCGTATTATCGAACGAATGGAAGCGGAAGGCGTGATTAGCAAAGCTAACCACGCTGGAAAACGTCAAGTTATGGCCAGGGATATCGATAGCCGCGATAACTAGAACCACCTTACATTTGCTGAATTCGGGCCTTATAAGAAGGTTAATGAAGCGGACAATTCTTTATGGAGTAATCGCCCTGTCATTTCTGACAGTGAGCATTCCTTTGCGGGGTGAATACTTTATTACCGCACAGGATAAAGCGGATATAGCGCGGGTAGAGGAATATCTCAATAGTATGAGATCGCTGCGCAGCAAGTTCATGCAATATTCGTCTGGCAACCAATTTGCTGAGGGCAATATATATATCAAACGGCCGAAGAAGGTGCGTCTACAATATATCCGGCCCCCTAATATTCAGGTATACGCAAATGGGTTCTGGCTAGCGCATGTCGATACGGAACTTAATGAAGTAGCTCATGTTCCACTAGAATTGACGCCAGCAGGCTTCCTAGTAGGAAAAAAAATAGAGCTAAGCGGCGATGTGACCGTACGCCGCATCTTTCGTAGTGCCAACACGCTGTCGATCGAGATCTTCAAGACGGATGAGCCTGAGGATGGCAAATTCGTTATGGCATTTGCAGAAAGGCCACTATCCTTGCGAAAGTGGGTGGTCACCGATGCGCAGGGCGTTTCGACTTCAGTTATACTCGCCGCGCCGGAGTTTAACGTGATGATCCCGGACGCCGTATTCGAGTTTGACGAAACTAAATTCGAGAGTGAATCAGAGTAATAATCGCACTACTAAAGCGGAATTAAAGTTGCCTTCCATTGCCGTTAATGCGGCTGTGTGATAGCCATTCCATATGGTTGATAGTGCCTTGAAGCCTCTCGTTGGAATTCCCGCCAGCCAAATTTACTTACCAGCCCATTCATTGGCGCAGCACGGTGTCGGGGAGCGTTATATTCGCGGCGTATACGATGGTGCCGGAGCGGTGCCGATGATCATTCCTGCGCTGGCGGATGATTATGATTTTGAAGATCTCGCAAGCCGTCTTGACGGGCTAATGCTGACCGGCGGTCGCGCTAATGTCGAACCCCATCATTACGACGGTAAACCGTTTCCTGATGACGAGGTTCGCGACCCCCCGAGAGATAATACCGTCCTTCCACTGATCCGGGAATGTGTAAAACAGGGAATACCAGTGTTTGGCTCATGTCGGGGCATCCAAGAGATTAATGTCGCCATGGGCGGGACGCTGCATTACCGTGTTCACGAAGTCGAGGGGTTTAATGATCACCGAATGCCTAGGGAGGGTGACATGGAACACAAATTTAGTGAAAGGCACCTTGTGGTGACCTCAGAGAACGGCTTCTTCCATAAAATCTGTGATAGCCGAGAAATCATGGTGAATTCTCTTCATGCGCAGGCAGTAGACGAGGTCGCCCCCGGTTTCGAAATTGAATGTGTATCGGCTCCAGACGGAGTGATTGAGGGAATCAGTTATAAAGATACAGAAACTTTCTGCGTGGGCGTGCAATGGCATGTGGAGTGGCGTTTCGAGGCGAACATCCTTTCGCAAGGCCTGTGGCACAGCTTTGGTGATGCTTGCCGCGCGCGCGCGACTGCTCGGGCCAATGTAAAACTGGCTGCAGAGTAGGTACCGCTCCATCATGAGAATCGTCTCGTGGAATATAAATTCGGTACGACTAAGGCTGGAAACACTGAAGCGTATCGCTGGCCGATTGAACGCGGATTTTATCTGTCTACAGGAAACCAAGGCCCAAGATTCGGATTTCCCCGCTGATGACATTTCCGGATTCGGGTATCCGTATCAGCTTATCCGTGGCATGAAGGGATATAACGGCGTCGCCATTCTCTCGCGGACGCCGCTACTCGATGCTGGGGCGCGGGACTGGTGTGCTCTTGAAGACTGTCGGCACGTCGCCGCAGACATTGGTGACGCGGTAGAACTTCATAATTTCTATGTTCCTGCCGGGGGTGACGAGCCTGACCCCAAAACTAACGAAAAGTTCGCGCACAAGTTAGATTTCTTGAAGGAAGCGACCGCTTGGTCAAAAGGACTTTCAAATAGAGGAAGGCGAATATTGGTGGGTGACTTGAATATAGCACCACACGAAAACGATGTGTGGTCGCACAAACAACTTCTGAAAGTTGTCAGTCACACTCCAAGGGAGGTTGAAGGGCTCTTAACATGGCAGGCTAGTCACGGTTGGTTTGATGCGGTTCGCGCCATCATCCCGGAAGAGGAGAAACTTTATTCTTGGTGGAGTTACCGAAACCGCACTTGGCCGGGTAGCAATCGAGGTCGTCGTTTAGATCACATTTGGGTCAGCCCACTGCTCTCAAAGAATGTGAGAGACGCGGGAGTGTTCAAGGAGGCCCGCGGTTGGCAGAAACCGTCCGATCACGTCCCGGTTTGGGTAGATATTGACCTTGGAGAATGATTGCAGCTTCGGATCTACAGCGTTAAATCACTCTAGAAAATTCTTTCGGAGCCTTTAGTGCCTCAACTTCCTGAGACCTCTTCCCAAGAATATACCGCCATAGACCCAGTGTGCGGTATGTCCGTGGATATTACATCCGAGAAACCGCATCACGAGTATAACGGTGAGAAGTATCATTTTTGTAGCCAGCGCTGCTGCGATCGCTTTGCCGCAGACCCACAATATTTTATATCCGGTGCTCATCTAGAAGCCGCCGCTAACGTACCGGCCGGAACGATGTTCATCTGCCCTATGCATACAGAAATTGTTCAGGAGGTCCACGGTAGCTGTCCAATCTGCGGTATGGCTCTTGAGCCTATGGCCGTTCCAGGCTCCGATGCTAGCCCAAATCCGGAACTCCTAAATTTTTATCGTAGACTCCTAGTCGGGATGCTTTTCACCATACCGATTTCCGTGATTACGATGGGCCCGATTATTGGGCTTCCCATTAAAGACTGGTTGAGCGTCCGCGCGACTACTTGGGTAGAGCTGCTTCTAGCAACGCCAGTAGTTCTCTGGTGCGGCTGGCCATTCCTAGAGCGTGGTGTGCGATCAGTAGTCAATCGCAATCTAAATATGTTTACCCTGATCTCTATTGGCGTGAGCGCTGCTTATCTGTTCAGCCTGACCGCGACTCTGATACCTGATGAGTTCCCAGAGAGCTTTCGTCAACCGGACGGCTCGGTCGGTGTTTATTTTGAAGCAGCCGCGGTCATCATAGTGCTTGTGGTGTTGGGGCAGATTCTTGAGCTCCGTGCGCGTGAGAAAACCGGTACTGCGCTGCGGGCTCTGTTAGACCTTGCCGCGAAAAAAACTAGCCGAGTGAATGATGACGGCTCAGAAAACGAAATCGCTCTGGACGAGGTCCGAGTAGGTGATCTGCTCAGGATCCGGCCAGGTGAGAAAATTCCGACTGATGGACGGATTGTCGATGGGATATCTGCGGTAGACGAATCGATGATTACCGGTGAGCCTAGCCCTGTTGAAAAAGGGCCTGGTGACTTGGTCAGCGGCGCTACCCTCAACGGCAAAGGGCAATTGGTCATGGAAGCAATCTGCGTTGGGGGTGATACGTTGCTGTCACGTATTGTCGAAATGGCTTCTGCAGCCCAGCGTAGCCGTGCGCCAGTCCAGAATATTGCCGATAGGATCGCTGTTATATTAGTGCCGGCTGTTATTTTGGCGGCGATAGCTGCATTTATGGTCTGGTCTTCTTGGGGGCCGGATCCTCGTATCGGTCACGCCGTGGTTGTTGCAGTTTCTGTTCTCATCATTGCTTGTCCTTGTGCACTCGGTCTTGCCACGCCCATGTCTATTATGACAGCAACAGGCCGAGGAGCGAGCGTCGGAGTCCTGATACGAGACGCAGAGGCGCTGGAACAACTGGCAACGATTGATACGCTGGTAATTGACAAGACCGGCACTCTGACCGCCGGCCGGCCGACTCTTGTTGGCATAGACGTTATGATGAATATCCGAGAGGCTCAAATTCTGAGATTGGCTGCCGCGCTGGAACGCGGATCAGAACACCCGCTTGCAGCGGCGATTGTTTTGGCTGCAGAAACGCGGTCTATTCCTCTGGCCGATGCTACCGAGTTTTCCTCTATCACTGGTAAGGGTGTTTCGGCCCGGGTTGATGATCGCCGTATTGTACTTGGAAACCGGGCAATGATGTCGGAAGTCGATATAGATATTGCTTATATCGATGCCCGTTGTAACAGCTATCGAGAAAATGGTGAGACCGTATCTTTCCTTGCGATTGATGGCGCGGTCGCGGCGATTCTAAGGTTCGCCGACCCAATTAAAGAGACGGCGCCAGCCGCGCTTTCACGCCTTCGCCGTGACGGTGTTCACATCGTAATGGCGACTGGGGATAATGAGAAAACGGCAAGGGCAGTAGCCAAAGAATTGGATATTGAAATTATCCATGCAGGACTATTGCCAGAAGACAAGGCCCGTCTGGTTAAAAATATCACCCTATGTGGCGACAAGGTTGGCATGGCTGGTGATGGCATTAACGATGCCCCTGCGCTAGCACTTGCAGATGTGGGCATTGCAATGGGGACTGGACCAGATGTTGTTCTGGAGACAGCAGGCATCACGCTCGTAAAAGGCGATCTAAGCGGTATCATTCGCGCCCGGTTGTTGGCAAGAGCAACAATGCGTAATATCAAACAGAATCTTTTCTTCGCATATATTTACAATGGACTAGGGGTGCCGATTGCGGCGGGAGTGCTTTTCCCGGTGTTCGGCATCTTACTGTCACCAATGTTTGCGGCAGCAGCAATGAGCCTGTCATCAGTATCCGTTATAGGAAATGCGCTGCGCCTTCGGCGTGTCCGACTCTCTTGAGGTCTTGAGCCTTACAGAGAGCCATGCTTGATTAATGGCAAGGATCTTTATGATTCGTAGGCCATCGGCACAGAAACATTATAATGGTAGATAATCCTCCCGTTGGATTGCGGCTATTCAGGCGTTCTCTTAATAGCCTACACGATTGATGAAATAGCGACCCGACCGTATGCCGGCGGGCAGGGGCTCAGGGGACCAGTTTTCGACGGAGTATTCTTGGTCGCTACACACGATCCCGCCCCGAATCATCAGCGCGTCTATTAGCGGCGCGATCTCGGCGATCAGCTTAGCATTGCTTTCCTTAACACCGGTACCGATATCGCAGTGGGCGAGGGCGGCTTTACCACCGATGCGATCTGTGGCGGATGCTAGTGTTTCTACAATGTCACCAAGGATCATATATTTTTCATTAGGAATACACTCCGGATGAGCAGCGATACGGCGGTCGAAAACGAAAATGGCCCGATCGGGGAACAGTTCACGTAAATGATCGTAGGTGCGGCCGTTTCCGAGACCCAGTTCGAGAACTGGCCCCGGCGTATCCTCTATCAGCTCCTTAGCCAAGTTAAGGCAATCTCGTTGCGCCGAAACACGCCGGATAAAAGAGTCCAGTCTGCTCATATACTTGTCGGGTTCCTGGATTTTTACCCGTTGCTGACTTCGCGTAGCTGCGACGTCGTAGCTTCTAGGCGATGGGCTAGTTCCCGCATAATCTCTACCGCCATGTCCGGGAACTCGTTAATCATTTGGAAGAATAAATCCTTGGTAATTACAAGAGCGGTGAGTTCTGTTTCCGCTCTGATTGTGGCTGTTCGAGGAACGTCGATCAGTATGGCAATTTCGCCAATCAGATCATTTTTACCGACCTTTGCGACGGCTAACTCCCCGTTTGGGGTATCGATGACGATATCAGCCTTTCCTTCGAGAATGATATAAGCGGCATCGCCTGCATCGCCCTCGTGAAACAATTCGCGGCCTGCAGCGAAGGTCAAGCGTTCGCTGGTAAATGCGAGTAATTTCAATTTTGACGGTTCGATCTTGGCAAACAGTGGCACCCTGCGCAGGGCTTCTACCTCTTCATTCAGGCTCACTGGTTTCTCCTTGCCGATGTCGCGAAAATCATGAATTGGTCCTGCGGTTTTTTCATATCAACTCGTGTCATTCAGACTGCAGAAGTTCGTAAAAATCCGAACCCTCCCTGTTGAGTTCATCCCAGCTACCTTGTTCAGTGACACGTCCGGACTTCATTACTAAGATCTTGTCAAAACTCTCTGCCATAGTTGCACGGTTTAGTGCCCATACCACTCCACGACCACTCATTTCGTCACGCAGGTTGGAGAGTAGCGCCGTCTGTGTTGCCCCATCTAGGCTTCCAGTGGCTTCATTTAAGATAAGTACATCAGGCCGTTTAAGAACTGCCCGAGCAATACCGATCTTCTGTCGTTGGGCGCTGGAAAGCCGTCCTCCGCCTATACCGGCATGGAAATCTAAGCCAACTTCCATCACGATGTTACGCAAGCCAAGGTCGCTGATAATCGCGGATACAATTTCACCGACCCGATCGGCGCCGCCCGCTTGACCGTAAGCAAGTTTCCCGAACAAGATATTATCTTGTAGTGTCCCGGCCGAGTTGTACGTGTCCTTATCAAAAAATTCTATCCCCCCCTCCAGTTCGTCCGGGAGATTTTCTGAAAAGGCGTGACGGGCTTTCAATATTTGCTCTTGGAGGGCATCGTCGATCACCCCTAAACGATGGCGCGAAGGGGAAATCTTGAATGGCAAAGATAGAAGCATAGTTCGTTCTTCTGGTCGGATCGCATCTATCCCATCACGGCTGATCCGCGTTAGGATCGACTGAAGTTCCGGAAGATCCTCGGATGATATGAAACTGAATTGTTCGAAGAACGGATGCCCAGCGGACAGCCCCGCGAATACTTCAGCCATAGTAGAGGCGATCTGCTGGCCGGCCTCGAGCATTCGACTCGTCAGGCCTTGGCCGTCGAGGACAGAAATTACATATTCGTTTTCAGCAAGGCGATCCATATCAAAAGAGGGCCCTACCGGGGTGCCGAACAGCAGGTTCTCTCCAAGTGTAGCATTTTGATTGTAACGCTCCGAGTCAAACCCCTCGACCAGCGCGGCAATATCCGGGTCAGTAACGCGACTACGAAATTCGTTTCGGGCCTCCAAGAATTTATCTGCTAAGCCTGACTGGGCCGTCGGATCAACGACGCTGCGAAGTCCTAGGGTATAGATATCTTGATCCAACTTGACCATTTCCAGAACATCGAAGATGCGTTTGAGAAGAGCGTCATCATCCGGTACGCCAGCACCGTTATAGTCTATCCAGTTGGCATTGAGGTCGTCGGTGGAATTGCCCGAAGCAGTAGCCTCAGACAACCGACTTTCATGAATTCGGCGTTCGTCTTCGGTGTAATTGGGTTCTATTAGAGGTAGATGTTGGACGCCGTAGAGCAGGTTATCGCGAATAGTATTCGAGAATAGATAAGCCGATGCGCCAACGTAAGAGAGCCTTCTGCCTGTGACTGCCTCCGGCATATCCCCAAGCTTTTCTGGGCCGATCTGTAGGCCGCCTCCAGTTGGCTCCAGAAGAGCTGCTAAAAGCTGGGCCGTTTCTTCCTTCCCGGAACCGCCACCACCAACCATTGCGACATGTTCGGAGGTATCAAAGGTGAAAGAGGCACTATCGACCAGCGTGGCGCCCGTGTCATCCCCCAAGGACAGGCCAGAGGCTACAACGTCGCCACGCAGCGGCTCCACCGACTCTGGTTCACCTACCTGGCGACTTTCTTCCATCATTCCTGGCGGCTGGAACTGTTCCATCACCTGCTCGTACTTAATTTTTGCATCTGCTTGACGCTGATAAAAATTCAGAAGTTCTTTCCAGGGTGCTGCGAGGTCCTTATGGGCGGCGATAGCTGCCATAAGTGTGCCGATCTCGAGTTCGCCCTTTATTGCTAGCCAGCCACCAATCGCGTAGAAGCAAAATGGGCCGAGTTGATTTATCGAATTATTCAGGAATTTGATTATAAACTTCCAAATATAAATCTGGAGGCGGACATCGTATAAGGCCCCTAGGCGGCCAGAAAATTCAGCCAACTCGCGCCGAGCGCTGTTATTTGAATGAATTTCAACAACACCATTTGCTGTTTCGCCGATACGGTCGGACAGCTGACGCACCAAACGAACCCTTTGCTTGCTAAACACTCTTACACGGCTTTGCAGCTTCGGGATCAGGTAGCCCTGGAGTGGGTATAGCGCGATCGCGGCAAGCGCCATAAACCAGTTCTGAACAAACAAAAACGCGAGAATGACTAGTAGGTAGCCGCCTTGGAATACCGGTAACTTAAAAGCATCGCCGACAAACCCGCCCAACGGCTCGACCTCAGCGGTGATCATAGTCACCATTTCGGACGATGATGTTTTTCGAAACTGTGGTAGCGGAAACCTCAGAATTCTACCGTATAGCTGGAAACGTAGCCGGCGCAACATACGTTCGCCCGTTATCCCTGCGTAGAGATTGATCGCGTATTTAAACGCCTGATTAACAATCACAAGAATGAGAAAACCGGCACACAGGACCCAGAGATAGTTAATTTGGTCTAACTCAACACCCACCATCGTAGTTGGAAAGCTGACACTTTTGGCTTGAATTGCACCGTTAACGATCATCTTTGGTAATTCGTAAAAGGCATATAAGAAGGGGAACGACGCAATCGCCATAAGCGTCAGAATGACCTGCTGACGCAGCGAATACTTCATGACGTAACGGTAAATGCTTGTTTCCACTTGGATCCCCACCGATGCGACGAACGTATAAGCTGTCGGTATGTTTGCGACAGTACCCCATATTACCGCAACGTGCCGCCTATTGAATAGCCATGCCGGCTTTTATCTATATCGTGCTAAATATCAGCTTTTATCTAATTCATAGTAAAATGTGTTAATATCAGAAAAAGATCCCTCCAGACATATAATATTTGGGGAGATGTCCAAGGCATGCGATATTCTGCGCAAAACCCATTGGTTCATGCATGATGACAAATAAACAGCCGCAGCGAGCACTCATTTACAGCCATGATAGCTTCGGACTCGGGCATCTGCGGCGTTGTCGTGCTATCGCTCATGCTCTCGTGGACCAGAACCAAAACATGTCCGTAATTATTCTTTCTGGATCGCCAATCATAGGGAATTTCGATTTCAAGCGAAGGGTCGATTTCGTAAGGGTGCCCGGTGTAATAAAGCTGCGTAACGGCGATTACACGTCTCACAGCCTAGATCTCGATATTGAACAGACCGTTGCGCTACGCGCATCAATCATCAAGCACACAGCTGAAGTATTCGATCCAAATATCTTCATTGTCGACAAGGAGCCTCTGGGCCTGCGGGGGGAGGTTGCGGAAACATTAGAAATGCTGTGTGAACGCGGTACACCTCTGGTTCTGGGGTTGCGCGACGTAATGGATGAGCCATCGTTGTTAGCGCCTGAATGGGAGCGTAAGAATGTCATTCCGGCGCTTGAACACCTTTACGATCAGATTTGGGTCTACGGTTTGCCGCAAATCTGTGACCCCCTTGCGGAGATTACGTTACCTCAACAGGTCCGGCGCAAAATGGTTTACACCGGATATCTGGAACGTGACGCCGCGCGCGGCGCGCCCAACGCCGAACATGCGGTTCCTTTCGACCAGCCTCACCTGTTAGTGACGCCGGGAGGCGGTGGAGACGGGGAAGCAATGGTCGATTGGGTGCTCCGCGCTTACGAGTCAGAGGCCACGCCACCATATCCGGCATTGATGGTGTTCGGACCGTTCATGCAACAAGAAAAACAACTCGAGTTCAGCCGTCGAGTCGCAGAACTTAAAAATGTTGAAGCGATAACGTTCGAGGCCAATATCGAACCATTGATCCAAGCCGCGGCGGGCATCGTGGCAATGGGGGGTTATAACACATTTTGCGAGATCCTTTCCTTCGACAAACCGGCTCTGGTCATCCCGCGAACGGTACCTCGTATGGAGCAGTTCATCAGGGCGGATCGTGCCCAAGAATTGGGCCTTGTCCGTATGCTGGAGGATGACGGTATCCGCAATGCTAGGGACATGGCGACCGCTCTGCGCCACCTGCCACAACAGAACCGTCCATCCGATATCGTCGTACCGGGGCTACTCGACGGACTGCCAAACGTTAACCGGCTGGCACGCCGCCTTACTGGGCGCCGCGCAAAACCAATCGCTGCCATTGCAGGCCGAGTCTGAACGACCGTATCGCCATGTCTGGCCGCATCGCCATAGTAGTCAAAGGGTACCCACGTTTGTCGGAAACCTTTATAGCCCAAGAGATTCGGGGCCTTGAAGAACGAGGGCTCGATGTCGAGATCGTATCTCTACGACACCCGACGGACAGCCAAAAACATCCGGTACACGAAGAAATTGAGGCCCCCGTACGATATCTTCCGGAATATCTTTACCAAGAACCACGACGGGTGTGGGTTGCTTGGCGCAAAATGCGGAAATTGTCAGCCTACCGGAAAGTTCGGCGTGCATGGCTACGAGATTTATACCGCGACAGGACAACTAACCGAATCCGTCGCTTCGGGCAGGCCCTCGTGCTGGCACATGAACTGGCGCCAGATATAGAACATATCCATGCTCATTTTCTACACACGCCCGCATCCGTCGCACGCTACGCAGCTGCGCTGACTGGAAGGCCCTGGACTGTATCCGCCCACGCAAAGGATATCTGGACCACGCCGGAATGGGAGAAGCGAGAAAAATTGGCCGCCGCTAGCTGGCTGGTTACCTGTTCTGGCTATGCTCGAGACCATCTGGCGGCGCTGGACAACGGGGAAGGAAAAGTGGAGTTGGTCTATCATGGGCTGGACGCTGATCGATTTCCGCCCGCGCCGAACAGAAGGGCCTTGCGCGATGGGTCTGATCCTGACGACCCATTGTACTTCTTGTGTGTGGGCCGAGCGGTGGAGAAAAAGGGTCACGACATTCTCCTCGATGCGGTGGCGGGATTGCCTTCACATATCAATTGGCGGCTGTGGCATGTCGGCGGCGGCGAATTGTGTGACCGCTTAAAAGTGCGGGCCGAACGGCTTGGTATCGCGGACAGAGTGGTCTGGTTCGGCGCATTGCCGCAAGGTGAAGTGCGCAATCTATACCGAAAGGCCGACTTGTTCGTTTTGGCAAGCCGGGTCGGTAACGATGGTGACCGCGACGGTCTTCCAAATGTACTGATGGAAGCTCAGAGCCAGGGCTTAGTCTGTGTTGCTACCGATGTTTCAGCCATTCCGGAGTTGATCGTCGACGGCGAAACTGGGGTGCTGGTCCCGGCGGATAACCCTGATGCACTCAGAAACGCAATCGCGACGCTCGCTGTAAATTCCGAACGCAGACTGTTTCTAGGCCGCGCTGGAGAGGCGCGCGTACGAAGCGCATTTTCATTCAGGGCGGGGATCGACCGGCTTGCAGCCAAGCTAGGTGCAGCGGTCACTTTATCCGACCGCGATGCGGCCTGAAGCTTCGTACGATGAGGATCGCTTTCTACGCCCCAATGAAACCTGTATCGTCGCCGGTGCCGTCGGGCGATCGCCAAATGGCTCGCAACCTGATTGCCGCTCTGGGGTGCGGGCATAAGGTGGACATTGCCAGCGAGTTCGTTAGCCGCGACGGTATCGGGGATCCAGCAACCCAGAGGGCGCTTGCCCAGGGGGCACAAGAGGAAGCAAGGGTTCTGATCGAGAACTGGCAGAGGGGAAATTCCGAGCGGCGGCCTGATGCCTGGTTCACATATCACGTATACCACAAAGCGCCGGACTGGATCGGGCCGGCTGTCAGCGAGGCCCTCGAAATACCCTATTTTCTCGCCGAGGTTTCCCACGCGCCTAAACAGGCGGGTGGGCCCTGGGACATTGGGTACAGAGCGGCGGAATCGGCCATCAAGCACGGGCTAGGAATTATCGGCCTGTCGCAGCGAGACGCCGCCTGCGTGCAACCGTTGCTAGAAGATCCCGGCAGATATCACACTCTTCCGCCGTTCACCGACACGACGCCTTTCGCGCTTGCCGCAAAAAACCGGATAAAACATCGAGCAGATATCGTCGGGCGCTTTCAGGTGGACGGTAACACCCCGATACTGTTGGCGGTTGGAATGATGCGGGACGGAGACAAGCTCGCCAGTTACCGGGTGCTGGCCGAGGCACTAGGTCGTCTACAGAATAGTGAATGGGCGCTTCTGATCGTAGGCGACGGCCCCGCTCGTTTACCGGTGGAAGCCGCGTTTGCAGATTTGGCCAGTAATCGCATCCGGTTCGCGGGTGGGGTCATGCCTGAGGAACTGCCTGCGTTATACGCAGCGGCGGATTTAATGGTCTGGCCTGCTGTGAACGAGGCATACGGGATGGCAATGTTGGAAGCCCAAGCCACGGGACTACCAGTGGTCGCAGGTGAAACCGGCGGGGTTCCAGATTTTGTCAGACACGGCGAAACTGGGCTTTTGTGTCTTGTCGGGGATGTTGGTGCATTTGCCACCGCCACTGCGGAATTGCTCGTTGCGCCGAATAGGCGGTCCGTATTCTCAAAGAAGGCACTTGCTCGCACGGCCTCAGAAAACGATATAACATCCGCGGCGGTCACGCTCGACCGTATTTTGCGTGGCGCTGTGGAGTTGGGGGCCGTATGACGGAGATTGCTTTGATCCGCCACGGACCAACCGACTGGAACGGGGAGCATCGGCTACAGGGCCGCACTGACCGCCCACTGTCGGCGGAAGGGTGCGAGGAAGTCGCGAAATGGCGCGTTCCCGACGCCTATCGGGTGTTTCGGTGGGTTTCTAGCCCCCTTAGCCGAGCGCAGCAGACGGCCGAAATACTCTCGCTTGAAATCACTCAGCTTGACCCCGCGATTATTGAAATGGACTGGGGCGCATGGGAAGGCCACACCCGTTCGGAGCTGGAAGAAATATACGGCGATGAGATTTCTATCCGAGCCGCAAAGGGGCTTGATCTGCGGCCGCACGGGGGCGAAAGCCCGCGAGACGTACGCGACCGCGTGGCCGCTTGGGCACGCGAGATAGCGGCTACAGGACAACCGACCGGCGCTGTCTGCCACCAGGGAATCATACGGGCGGCGCTGTCATTAGCGACCGGATGGAGTATGGTTGGCAAACCGCCGGAAAAAATGAATTGGGCCAGTGTTCACATATTCGAAGCTGATTCGGATGGTGGTTTCGCGATCGAAGCGCTGAACGTTCCCCTGACAGAGAATGGAGGGAATAATGGCACCTAGAATATTTTTCTGGGTGCAGCATCTGCTCGGGATAGGACATCTGAAACGAACCGCGACCCTTTCGCGGGCATTCAGCCGCGCAGGTATGGACGTGACCATCGTGTCCGGCGGTCACGATGTGCCGGGCCTCGACGTAACAGGTGCAAAGCTGATCCAGCTACCACCCGTGCGCGCGGCAGATAAGCATTTTAAAACCCTGGTCGACGAAAATGGTCTGGAAATCGATGAAGCTTTCTATGAACGGCGCCGCGGGCTCCTGTTGCAGGCTTATGAAGCTTGTTCCCCGGATGCTGTCATCACGGAGCTGTTTCCATTTGGGCGGCGCCAACTGCGCAACGAACTGACCGCGCTGTTAGATGCCGCAAAGACACGGCCAAACCGACCACTTATTGTATCTTCGGTCCGCGACATCTTGGTCAAACCACCCAAGCCACAGCGTGTGGAAGAGATGTTGTCGCGGATCGAAACCTATTATGATCGCATACTTATTCACGGTGATCCAAAACTAATACCCTTCGGCGATACTTTTGGCCCCGCTGACCGGATTTCGGATATCGTCGCCTATAGTGGATATGTTGTGGACACGCCGAAAAAAATACCAGGTGGGCCGGGTGCCGACGAGGTGATTGTTTCCGCCGGCGGGGGGGCTGTCTCTGAGGAACTCTTTAGAGCCGCCATGTTAGCTAGGAAAGAAACGGAACTTTCCGATCGCCTATGGCGTATTCTCGTCGGCCATGCCCTGCCGCAGGCCATATTTGATCAGCTGAAAGAAGACGCGCCAGAGGGTATCGCCGTCGAACGGGCCCGGGCGGATTTTACTACGCTGATGGCGAATTGCACGCTCTCAATCAGCCAGGGTGGTTACAACACAGTTATGGAAATGTTAGCGGCGCAGACCCGTGGCGTGATCGTGCCCTATGCCGGCGGTCTGGAAACGGAACAGACGCTGCGCGCGCGTCTTCTGGAAGACCGCAACGGTATCCGCAGTATTAAGGAAGATCAGTTGAGCCCGCAAGCCCTTGCCCACGCCGTAAATGAAGCACTGGCCGCCCCGCCACCGGATATCTCGGGGCTTAAAGCCAACGGTGCTGATACAAGCGCCCACCTCCTCTCAGCATGGCTCGAGCAGCACTGTCGGACGGCCACATGAGTTCTTGGGGCGACCTAACGGCCGAGCTCGATCACTGGGCTGATGCCGGACGGAACGCGGTGTTCTGGTGGCGAGATGACGATGCGATCGAGCCGACGTCCGCCCTCGAACACCTGCTCGCTCTCCAGCGTGAGGCCGGCGTGCCGGTCGCTATCGCCGTCGTCCCCGCGACCGCGGTGCCTGCGCTATCAGATATATTGTCAGATATGCACGTAGATATCCTGCAGCATGGATATGCCCACCGGAATTTCCGGTCTTCTGGTGACCGGAAATCTGAGCTCGGTGCCGATCGGGATCTGTGGGACATAGCTGGCGAACTGGCCACAGGTCGGGGGCGACTGTTCGATATTTTTGGCGAGGGCGGCTGGGTCGAGGCCATAGTCCCGCCATGGAACCGAATCCACCCCTCGGTAATGTCCCTGCTGCCGGGTCTGGGGTACCACGGTATCTCGACATTCGCAGCCCGCCCAAATGTTGAACCAGTGCCGGGGCTGACGGCTGTCAACACTCATATAGACATTATCGATTGGCACGGTACCGGGGGTTTTGCAGGGAACACGTCCAATCTAGCCGCGGCGATCGCGCATCTTGTCGCGAAGCGCGAAGGGGCGGCGGATGCTGGAGAGGCTACGGGATTGCTCACTCACCATCTAACGCATGACCAAGGGTGTTGGGATTTCATCCGCGAATTCATCGATCGGACGGCATCCCATCCGGCAGCCCGTTGGATGTCGGCGCGAGACCTTTTTCCGGCACCCGCGTGACCGAATACCGCCATACAATACATACAATTGCTTCCGACTATATCCGTGCGGCTTTTGGTCTAGCGGTTACGGTGGGGCCAGTTCTTTTCCTTCAAACAATAGGCCCTGTATACTGGACAATGATATTTTTGGTGTCTTTGTTCATCGTCTATACCGGGAACGTGATCATTCGACATGTTAGTGTCATAGAGCTTAGTATTACGGGAATAATGGTTTCCGGGCCTTTTTCACGTTCCATGCGTTGGCAGGATATAGAGGAGATGCGCCTCCGGCACTTTTCGACCCGTCGTGACGGGAGGCGTGGTTGGCTGCAACTTGTTCTTAAGGGGGGCGGCGTTAAAATTCGGATTGAATCGACTCTCAGTGGGTTCGCCGATATTGTTAAATGCGCGTCGAAAGCTGCTAGTGACCGAGGGCTGGATCTTTCGCCGACCACCTTGGGGAATCTTGAGCTTCTGGGTGAAACGAAAGAGTTATTTACACCTAGTAGCGATTCCCAATGAAGGATTTATTGAACGTCAACGACCTCAAGGTCGAATTCCACGTGGCCGAGGGCATTGTCCCTGCCGTCAGGGGGGCTAGTTTCCGTGTTCCCGAAGGGAAAACCGTTGCACTAGTCGGCGAATCCGGATCCGGCAAATCCGTCGTCTCCCAGACAATTATGGGTATTCTGCCGAAGGCAGCAAAGGTAACCGGCGGCGAGATTATATATACCGATCCCAAAAACAGGAAAACCACCAATCTGCTGGCGCTGGATGCCAACGGGCCGAAGATGCGGGAAATCCGCGGCGGCCAGATATCCATAATTTTTCAGGAGCCGATGACGTCGCTGTCGCCGCTACACACAGTTGGTGACCAAATTTCGGAAGCACTTTTTCTACACCGCGAGTTATCGAAGCAACTCGGGATAGAATTAACAGCCGAGATGTTGCGTCTCGTCGGTTTCCCCGACCCCGCACGCGCGTTGAAAACCTATCCCTTTGAGCTGTCGGGCGGGCTCCGCCAGCGCGCAATGATTGCCATGGCGCTTGTCTGTCGCCCATCCCTACTGATCGCGGACGAGCCGACCACCGCGCTGGACGTAACCATTCAAGCGCAAATCCTGAAGTTGATTAACGATCTGCAACGGGAATTACAGATGGCGGTGCTGATGATCACCCATGATCTCGGTGTTGTTGCTAACGTCGCCGATGAGATCGTGGTAATGTATCATGGTGGGGTGCTGGAACGCGGTTCGCTGGATGATATCTTCCTCAGCCCAGGACATGATTATCTAAAAGCTCTTTTGCGGGCCGTTCCGCGTTTTCACATGGAAGAAGGTGAACGCCTTGTCCCACTGCGCGAGATCCGTCATACAACCGGCCATCTACTGGCGGCACGTGAGGAAGAGGCGGTTGCCCTGGAAAAACCGCTCCTGCGAGTTTCCGGGCTAACTAAAACCTATCCGCTTCGAAAAGGCGGCATCTTTAGTGGCGGCGAAGTTCAGAAAGTGCTGGCAGTTGAAGATGTCAGCTTTTTTGTTCGACAGGGTGAATGTCTGGGCCTTGTCGGCGAGTCGGGTTGTGGCAAGACAACGCTCTCCAAGATGATTATGCGCGCGCTAACCCCCGATTCCGGTCAGGTGATATTTAACGACCGTGGGACCGACATCGATCTGACCGCGTTGGGCGAAAAGGAACTTCTTCCTTACCGGCGGAGGGTCCAGTTTATGTTCCAAGACCCATTCTCGTCTCTAAATCCTCGAATGACGGTATTTGACATCATTTCTGAGCCGTTGCTTATCCACAATATCGGCGACGAGGCCTATCGCGCGGAAATGGTGCAGGAGTTGATTGCGCTCGTTGGCCTTGATCCACGCTATCTTAACCGTTATCCGCATAGCTTTTCGGGCGGCCAGAGACAGCGAATCGGCATCGCTCGGGCGCTAGCCCTGAAACCCGAGCTGCTGCTATGCGATGAGCCGGTCTCGGCTCTAGATGTATCGGTACAGGCGCAAATTCTGAACCTGCTCAAAGACCTGCAGCAGGATCTGGGGCTTACCTATCTTTTCATTTCCCACAATCTGGCGGTTGTTGATTATATCGCCGACCGGATCGCCGTGATGTGCGCCGGGCGTCTGGTGGAAACAGCGCCTCGCGACGCGCTATTCCGGGCGCCGGTGCATCCGTATACCAAGGCCCTGTTGTCGGCGGTTCCAAAGCCCGACCCAGGGTCCCGGCTCGACCTAACGGCGCTGATGGAAGGAAAGGCATCTATTCCCTCTGAATGGCCAGAGCCGTTCACGATCGGCAGCGGCCATGATCTCGGCCTTGTTGATCTGGGCAACGAACATTTCGTACGCGCGGCCCCCTCGGCCAGCGTGGGGGAATTACTTGCATGAAGAGTATAATACGATCCACCGTCTTGATCGCCGGCACTTTTGTTTTTGGTGCAGCCGTCGCGCAAACAGCAAAACCTTTAGAAACACCTTGGTTTAAAAACGATATTGCGATTGGCAAACTACCGCCCATCACCGCGCGCCTGCCGCAGGAGCCGCGCATCGTCCAGCTAGAAAATCCGGGTCGACACGGCGGCACCATGCGCGTCGTTTTTGGTCGTTCGAAGGATACGCGGATCATCGTTGTATACGGTTACGCGCGTTTGATGACCTACGACACGCAGTTTGCGCTGCAGCCGGATATCCTCGCCGGAGTCGACGTCAAACAGGGCCGAATATTTACACTACGCCTTCGTAAGGGCCATCGCTGGTCAGACGGAACACTCTTTACATCTGAAGATTTCCGTTATTGGTGGGAGGATATCGCCAACCACAAAAAGCTATCGCCACTCGGGGCACCAAAACAGATGGTAGTTTCGGGCGAGGCCGCAAAGTTTGAAGTCATTGATAGGCACACTGTGCGTTTTTCATGGAGTCTCCCAAACCCTCATTTTTTGCCGGCGCTGGCATCTGCTACGCCACTCTATATCTATCGGCCGTCACATTATCTTAAGCAGTTTCACGCAGATTACGCCGAAGCAAATACACTGCGCACTAAGGTGAAGAAATCGGGGCGTCGGAACTGGGCAGCCCTTCATAACCGGCGGGATAACCAGTACAAAAACGATAATCCGGACCTACCGACACTCCAGCCTTGGCTCCTACTTACAAAACCGCCGGCGCAGCGCTTTATTTTTGAGCGCAATCCTTTTTATCATCGCGTTGATCAAAACGGTCGCCAGTTGCCGTATACTGACCGGATTGCCATGTCCATCGCCGCGGCCGGCGTAATTCCGCTTAAAACGGGTGCGGGGGAATCAGATTTTCAAGCACGCGGTATAGCGTTCAATAACTACACGTTCCTTAAGGAAGCCGAGAAGCGCGAAAATTTCAAAGTTCGTCTGTGGCAGACAGCAAAGGGCTCGCATCTAGCGCTATTCCCCAATTTGAATGTGAAAGACGACGTTTGGCGTAACCTAATGCAGGACGTGAAGTTCCGGCGCGCTTTATCACTCGCAATTAACCGCCATGAAATTAACCAAGTTATATATTACGGTCTAGCGATCGAGGGGCAGAATACCGTGCTGCCCTCGAGCCCTCTTCACAAAAAAGCCTACCGCGATGCGTGGGCTCAGTTCGACTTGGTGAGTGCTAACTCGCTACTGGACGAACTCGGCCTATTAAAGCGAGATTCACGCGGCGTCCGGCTGTTGCCTGATGGTCGTCCGATGGAAATTATCGTCGAAACCGCGGGCGAAGATACAGAACAAACAGACGTTCTGGAACTCATTCATGATTCATGGCTGGCGGCGGGCATCAAACTGTTTACGCGTCCGTCGCAACGCGAGGTGTTCCGTAACCGGATCTTCGCAGGAGAAACTCTGGTGTCAATCTGGTCTGGCCACGAATTCGGCATCCCAAATGCGGACACCATCCCGGCCGAATTCGCGCCTACCGACCAGCTGCAACTTCAATGGCCCAAATGGGGCCAGTATTTCCAAACTCAGTCCCGCGCTGGCGAACGACCGTCTGACCCCTTCGCACTGGAACTGCTTAAGCTGAATAGGGCGTGGGCCTATGCTCGCAGCCGCCGCGAGCGGCAGGGTATTTGGCAGCGCATGCTGGAAATCAATGCCGATCAGGTTTATTCGATTGGTCTAATCGGTTCGGTGCCGCAGCCGGTAGTTGTGAATAAAGACCTCCGAAATTTACCCGACAAAGGCATCTACAACTGGAATCCAGGTGCCCATTTTGGCATTTATCGGCCGGATACCTTTTGGTTTGATAACGCCGAACGGCGCGAGCCCCAGCGGTAGGATCAGAATAGTATGCTCAAATATCTTGGCCATCGTTTGCTAATTATGATCCCCACGCTACTCGCGATTAGTCTGATAGTCTTCGTTATTATCCAGCTGCCGCCCGGCGACTATCTGAGCAGCTACATTAATGAACTTCAAAGTCAGGGCGAAGCGGTCGATGAGGCTAAGATCGCCTTCTTGCGAGAGCAGTATGGCCTCGACAAACCCTGGTGGCAGCAATACCTAATGTGGCTGTTTGGCATGCTGCAGGGCGATTTCGGTTTCTCATTTGAGCACAATCAGCCTGTATCCGAGGTTGTTGGAGATCGTCTGTGGCTCAGCTTTCTAGTGTCGTTCACAACCATCTTGTTTACATGGGCAGTTTCGTTCCCGATCGGTGTCTATTCGGCCACGCACCAGTATTCTTGGGGAGATTATAGCCTTTCTTTTCTTGGCTTTCTCGGTCTCGCGACCCCTAATTTTCTTTTAGCGCTGGTCCTTCTGTACCTCGCTAACCGATGGTTTGGCACCTCGGTTGGGGGGCTGATGGACGATCAGTTCATCGGACAGCCGTGGACCTGGGCCAAGTTCTTATCGATTCTCGAACATCTTTGGGTGCCGGTGGTCGTTATCGGTACTTCGGGGACGGCCGGAATGATCCGCCGGCTGCGCGCGAACCTGCTTGACGAGCTGCAACGGCAATACGTGGTTACTGGCCGAGCCAAGGGGCTAAAGCCTCGTAAGCTGCTGATAAAGTACCCTCTGCGCATGTCTCTAAATCCGTTCATCGCCGACATTGGTAATCTGCTACCGCAGGTCATTTCTGGAGCGGTAATTGTATCTGTGGTGCTGTCCCTGCCGACTACCGGGCCGATGCTGCTGCGGGCGCTGCAAAGCCAAGATATGTACCTTGCCGGGTCTTTTTTAATGTTCCTATCTCTATTGACGGTCGTCGGCGTGTTTATTTCAGACATCCTGCTCGCCATGCTTGACCCCCGAATCCGACTGGGCGGGGGGGCAAAACGATGAGCAGCCCATCGCAATCTGGATCATCGGGGGATGGGGCGCCCGGAAGCGATCGTCTCGAACACTGGGTATCCGATCAACCGTTCGACCCCCACGTCGCCGAGGCGCTGACCCCAGAACAGGAACGCATCTATATGGCGTCGCAATGGCGAATGATGTGGATCCGCTTTCGAAAACACAAGCTAGCGGTCTGGTCGGGCGCAATTCTTGCGCTGATATATTTCTCGGTACTGATCAGTGAATTCATCGCGCCCTACAACATGAACACCCGGCACACTGAACACATCTTCGCCCCTCCCCAGTCGTTACACCTTTTCCATGACGGGGGTATAAGCGCACCCTTCACCTACGGTCTGAAATATACGCTCAACATGGAAAACCTTAAGCGCGAATACGAAGACGACCCCAATCAGGTAAACCCAATCCGCTTTTTATGTCTCGGGGATAAGTATCAATTTTGGGGCTTGATAGAGATGCGGTTTCACCTGATTTGTCCGCCAGAAAATGGCACCTTTTTTCTGCTAGGGACCGACCGGCTAGGACGTGACATGTTTTCACGTATCGTGATGGGCACGCGGATCTCGCTCACTGTCGGCATCATCGGCATCGCTATCAGCTTTATGCTGGGTATGTTCTTCGGTGGTTTGGCGGGTTATTACGGCGGTTGGGTGGACAATGTTACCCAGCGGACAATCGAGGTTATACGGTCCTTCCCTGAACTGCCATTGTGGATGGCGCTATCTGCGGCGCTACCAGTGACGTGGAGCCCTATCCTAATTTATTTTGGCATTACGATCATCCTCGGCCTTCTGGACTGGACCGGGCTTGCCCGAGCAGTGAGATCAAAGCTTTTAGCGGTGCGCGAGGAGGATTTTGTGTCGGCTGCCCGCCTGATGGGCGCCAAGCCCGGCCGTATAATCTGGCGACATATGATGCCGAGCTTTATGAGTCATTTAATCGCCTCAGCCACCCTGTCTATTCCAGCAATGATCCTAGGAGAGACAGCCCTTTCGTTTCTCGGCCTAGGTCTACGCCCGCCGATCACCAGTTGGGGGGTTCTGCTAGCCGAAGCGCAGAACATCAACGTCGTAGCACTTTATCCCTGGCTGATGTTGCCGGTGGTACCAGTTATCATCGTAATCCTGGCATTTAACTTCTTCGGCGACGGCCTTCGAGATGCGGCGGATCCATACAAATAACGAGGGAAAACCTGCCGGCGGGGGCCAAACTGAATTCTAAACCCAAACGCCGAAAACTTCGGTCTTCCTCGCGTCGTTAATCCGCTCTAACAGGCCCACCATATCGCGCACGAACCAGGCACTTTCTCGGCCCCTCACATCCTCGTGAAAGGTTCGAGTAAGTGCATTGTAGCGATACTTGGCAAAGCCAAAATCAGCGAGAAATCCGCTTATTTCGGTGTCGTGGCTTTCCGAAACTATACAAAGAAGCGCATCCGAACCAAGAATTTTCTGCGCGCCATGAAAAGCCGCCATTTCGCCGCCCTCGATATCGATCTTTATCATCGTTGGAATTCGGCTTAGCCCGTCGAGGGCCATTACCGGGACTCGCCGAGTTCCCGTCTCTGTCAAGCGATTCATAGTCCCGGCGCCCTCAGTAAAAGAAGCCTCGCCGGGGACCGCCGCGACGGCACATTCGTAAACTGTGACCTGTCTATCGAGGGCGTTCATCGTGATATTAGTTTTAAGGGCCGAAAGCGCAGCCCGACCCGGTTCAATGGCTTCTGTGTTGGCACCCGCGACGCCGCTGGCTAGTACAGTATACGCCCCTGCATTTGCTCCAACATCAGCGAAAGCATCGCCGCTTCGCAATATGTGGAGAACGGACGCCATTTCGTGAAATTCGTGCAGGCCGTAATAGATGTTTCCGGTTAATCCGGTCATGCCTCTGCCGGCGATTAAGCATGTACCATCCAACCAATCTTTCTTGACTCTATCTTGGGCGCGGCTAACGAACTGCCAGACCGCGACACGTGCAAGAGTACGAAATGGTCTCCGCCTTGCAACAGGGTGGCGAAAGAAATTAGTGGCGGAATTGAAGATTGGGTTCACGAGCAAAGCTTACACTGACGTACTTAGTACGGCGAGGGTTACTGGCGTCATACCATTTAGTTAGTTTAAAGTCCGGGCCCCCCATAGAACACCATATTAAGTTACGATTTCTCAAGCCACAGACTAGTCTCGATCGCACCATCAAACAGGTCTAGTCGCCCGATGACCCCTTGATCCACCCTTGCCTTCATTCGAGTAATTGCAAACCGGCTGGCAAAAAGAAGCCTTGCGGCGTTTCCGACGATCAGCGGCGCGATCGCCAATTGTTCGTTGTATCCTCGCCACCTCCAGTGGGCCGGATATCCGTCGGGTAGCAATATATCATGAGCATGGAAGATGACGCCGGGCGGGAGGCGCGGCCAAATATCGTTTATGAGATAATCAACATCTGTACCGGGCATCATTATATGACTGGAGTCCACAAACAAGAAATCCCCGGCGACGAGAGAGTCGAATATTTTTGAATCTGCCCTGTGTAGGGTAGAGGCCACGTGTTCGACGCCAATCTTGTTGATAGATGCCCTAGGTGCGGGATCTATCGAAATAATACGTGTTGACAGGTCACCATCCGAGACAGCCCGGGCCATGAATCGGGTAGAATGACCTGAGCCGATTTCGAGAATTTGTCGAGGTTGGCGGTCACGCACCATAGTATATGCAGCCGCTGCATCTAGGCGAGGAAACCAGCCTTGGCGCCACCGCGGCTGTGGCGAGGGTTCCGTGCCGATTACCTCTAACTCATCAGCATAGTCGTCGATATTGTCAAGGACAGCCTCAAAGGCGGGCTGGGCAGCGTCGAAGAAAGGTTCGAGCGCTGGGTATCCGTCCGGCTCAGTTACAGACGCTGCATACCGGTAAGGTATAAACCAACCAAGTCGTTTTCCGCAAAGCACAGTCTGTAACCCCATTCGGAGTGCTCGCCATCTTATTCGTGTAATAGGTGTTATCACTAGACAGTCGGGTTAGGGTGAGAGAGTCATGCCTTCGCGAGCAACTATGGTACCCGGTCTCGTCCTTTCAGCCTCTTCAGCGATTAGGTTGAGATCGGCGTCGGTGCGCTCAGGCATATGATGAAATATCACGAGGGTGCCTACACTGGCCGCATCGCAGAGCCGCACGCCTTCTTGCCAGGTGGAGTGGCCCCAGCCTTTATAATTAGGGTATTCACGGTCCGTATATGTAGAGTCGTAAATTACGATATCAGCGCCGTCGATCAACTCGAGGATATTCGGGTCCAATCCGTCTTCTCGCTGCTCAGTATCTGATATGTAACATATTGCTTTACCCCCGAAATCGACCCGATAACCAGTAGCGTTCTGGGGGTGGTTTAATGGTGCTGTACGTAGCTTTGCGCCCTCGCAAGGGTTTAACGTGTCACCGGCGCGAAAGTCATGATAACTTACATCCGCGCTGAATATATCTATTGGTACAGGCCATAGTGGCTCGGACATATACTGGCGCAGGACCCCTTCGGTGCTTGAGGCACTCTCCAAGTGGCCGGACCAAACGCGGAGTGTGTTTCCGCGCTGGAACGCATGACGAAAGAAGGGGAATCCAGCGATATGATCTATATGTGTGTGTGTCAGAAACAGATCTAAATCCTTTACGCCGTCTGCCGCGATGGCTTCCCCGAGATCCCGCAGTCCCGTTCCTGCATCAAAGATCAGAGGATTCCCCCCGCAGCGAATCTCAATACATGATGTATTGCCTCCATACTCGGCCGTTTGGGGTCCTGGAGAAGCGATTGATCCACGAACACCCCAGAAACGAACAAAAAAGTCTTCAGTGGATGACACCCACAGCCCTCCTTTCAAATATGGAAACGACACCCCCCCAATCTTCTATCTATTATAACCGGTTCTTCCCCAGCTAGGGAACCGCACCGGAGATACGGTGCCAGTTTGACCGAGGCCAATAAAATGGTGTTGCGAAATAATCCCGCAAGTAGCACCTATTTAACCCGATATCGCCTCCGCGTTGATAGCCGTCTCGGCCGTCTGAATTGGATCGAGTCATTTACAAGTACCGGTGGCGAGAACCGGTGTGTTTAAAGTAGCTTGTAAGCTTTTTGCGATTTAGGACTGTCCGTGGGCGCCTTCTATCAATTATAGAAGATTACCTGAAAAGCCCGTTCCAGACCGTGTTTTACATCCAGAATGGATGCAGTCCCCCGGAGAGTTCCTGAAACCGGGCTGGGAAATTCTTAACAGAACAGCATTTATTAGTTTTTGCACGATACTTAATCACTACTCTGCGCCGGCACTGGACAGTTCTCTCCTCAAGGGCCATGTATGACGTATGAATAAAGAGCGTTTTGACGTAGCAATTATAGGCGGAGGCATAGTTGGGCTGTCTCTCGCTCTCAATCTTCTTGGAGTAGGCGCCCGAGTGGTTGTGATCGAGCGGGGTAGCCTTGACGATATGGCCGCGGCTACTTTTGACGGCCGCGGCTCGGCAGTCTCTGCGGGATCACAACTTATCCTAAATGGTACGGGACTATGGGGCCCGCTCTCGGCCTCTGCAGAGCCGATTTTAGAGATCCGTGTCGCAGACGGCACGTCGCCGCTGTTTCTCCACTACGACCACCGCGATTTGGGTAAGGGTCCCCTTGGATGGATCGTCGAGAACGCGCACATTCGTCGTACGCTCGCTCAAGAGGTTAAGAAGAGAGGTTTGCCGGTTTTAGAAAAGGTACCTCTGTCTGCCGCCCATTTTTATCCTAGCTATGTGTCGCTAGATCTTGATGACGGTAGAAGTGTTGAGGCTCGGTTGGCAGTTGCCGCCGATGGGCGCCATTCTGCAGTGCGGGAAATGGCTGGGATAGATGCGGTGAGTTGGTCTTATCCCCAAACAGGCATCGTATGCGCTGTAGAGCACGAGGTTTCTCACCAAGGTGTAGCTCATGAGCATTTTCTGTCATCGGGCCCGTTCGCGATTCTACCAATGACGAAAAACCGATCCTCGATTGTTTGGACCGAGAGAAATGAATTCGCTGCTAAAATAATTAAACTTGATGATGCTACCTTCGCCGAAGAGTTGCACTCCCGTTTTGGGAGTTTTCTCGGGGAGGTGCGGGTCGGTTCGGAGCGTTGGTTATATCCGCTTTCTGCTGTTCACGCGCGGCGTTACGTTGCCCCTCGGGTTGCCCTTATTGGCGACTCGGCTCATGCTATCCATCCGATTGCCGGCCAAGGATTGAACCTTGGCCTTCGGGATGTTGCGGCGCTCGCGGAAATTATTGTCGACCGGCTTAGGCTTGGTCTTGATCCCGGAGATGCCGCAACTCTCGAGCACTACGAAAGATGGCGGAAGCCGGATAACATGATGATGATTGCTGCGACCGATTCATTGAATCGTCTTTTCTCCAATGATATTGCGCCTATTCGGCTCGCACGGGACGCCGGCTTGGGGCTGGTCAATCAGTCGCCGCCACTCAAAAGACTACTAATGAAACATGCTATGGGACAACTCGGCGAACTACCGCGGTTAGCCCGCGGCCAACCGCTCTAGCTTTTATTGTCGCGCCAGCCGGAGGGTTGCTGTACCTATCAATATATCAGGGGTCTCGGCGGAGCCCGGCAGAGTCTATTGCAGCAAGATATTCTTCCCAGCGGGTTTTGAATTCAGCGCCAAGCTGATAGAGGTATCGCCATGAAAAAATACCGGTATCATGTAGATCGTCGAACACGATGCGAATCGCATAATTGCCAACCGGTTCGACATTAGCTATTCCAACATGACGCCGACCCGCCACTAGAATTTTTTGACCAGGCCCGTGACCCTGCACCTCCGCCGAAGGGCTTTCGACTCTAAGGTATTCAGCAGGTAATAAGAAATCTGTGCCATCATCAAAGATAATCTCCAGCGTTTTTTCCACCCGATTTACCTTGATGTCGGTCGCGCGTGGTTCGCTGCCGGCCATGGATAATTCTAATACGACTTTGGGTTATTTTTCGTCGTCGAGCAGTCTGGCCTCGTCGGCCAGCATGATCGGAATTCCATCGCGGATAGGATAAGCGAGACGTGCCTGCTCGCTAACAAGTTCTTGGGCGACGGAGTCGTAGGCCAACGGACCTTTGGTAAGAGGACAGACCAAGATTTCCAATAATTTTGGATCAATCCCGATTGTTTCGTGTGTCATTAAAAATATTCCCGGTCCAGTATTAGTTTCTTTGTAGATTAACGTTATCATCGTTCGCGGCCAGTGACATCTCTAACAGTGCCACCATTACATCCGCTCTATCAACTACAGACTCCGCCTCTAAGAGGGCCTGTTTTTCGCTTGGCTGGAAAGGACACATCATTGCGAGGGCGTTAACAAGTCGATCTGTAGACGTTTCTTCAATAGCGTCCCAATTTGCATCAACTTGATTTGCAGTAAAATACCCTTTTAGGGTCCGTAACATCCTGTCGCGGTCAATGCCAACGCTATCGACTTCTGCCAGATCGCCACGATACGGTAGCCAATCTGGTATTATAGTCCGAAACCCCGCGCGCAACGGTAGTTCCTGTTTAATATCAAAACGAATATATCCGCTAAGTGTGACAAGGTAACGGCCATCCTCGGTTTCACTGAACGATGTTAGACGCCCGGCACAGCCGGTTTGGTAGACCTCCGGCTGATCGCCTTCATTATCGCCTGTCGGCTGAACCATACCGATCAACCGGTGACCGGCTAGTGCTTCTGACATCATGCTAAGATATCGAGGTTCAAAAAGGTTCAGCGGTAGTTTGCCTCCTGGCAAAAGCAGAACCCCAGTAAGCGGAAAAATTGGTATCTCCGTTGGAAGTTTCTCGAACGGTGGATCGAATACGCCGGTCATCGGGAATCTTTAATTATCATGAAAACAATACCGCGGACATTTTGCGGCGGCCCACAATTGTGCACTCATCGGTTGGGCTCATTGTATCGAAGAATTGGATTAACTGCTTGCGAGCTGCTTCTTCATTCCATGTTCTATCGATCTTCATACTTTGGATTAGATGTTCAATAGCCTCCTCCCGGCGACCCGCGCCGAAAAGGCCAACTGCTAAATCGAAACGAATCTGATGATCTGCAGGGTTGGCTCCTAAAGCGGCTTCTAAAACATCTAAATCACCCACAGCGGCACTTTGATTAGCAAGTTCAAGGGCATTACGCGCTGCCGTCACATCTGCATTGTCCTCCAGGTCTTCCGGTATTTTTGACAAAAGGTCCGCCGCCTCTTCGATATGGCCCATACCAACTAGGGCGCGGGCTAGCCCGCCTTGTACTTCTATGTTTTCCGGCTCATGGCTGAGGACTTGGCTAAAGATTGTCACCGCACTTTCAAAATCCTCCGCGGAAAGGGCGCTCCGCGCCCGCTCGACGGCCTCAGCGACCGGATCGGTCTGAGTTGTGCCTGCCGATTCAGCAAGCTTTTCGACGAAGGATTTTATTTGGCTTTCTGGCTGGGCGCCCTGAAATGCGTCAACCGGTCGACCGCCTGAGAAACCGTAAACCGTCGGAACCGACTGGATTCGTAGCTGTTGGGCGAGTGCTTGGTTCTGGTCAATATCTATTTTGACCAGCTTGACGGCACCTTTAGCGGCGAGAACAACTTTTTCTAGGATCGGTGTAAGCTGTTTGCACGGTCCGCACCATGTTGCCCAGAAGTCTACGATAACAGGAGTTGTCATCGATTCTTCTAGGACGTCTACCTGAAAGGTATCGATGGTTGCATCCTTAATCAAATCGCCGCTAGGCGTCTCATCAACAACGCCCTGGTTAAGAAATTGTTCCATGCTCTGGATTCCGTTTAGGGGGCGCGGGTTTTAGCCCGCTTGCAATTTAACCAAAATGGCTTCTTAAGCCTTTCCTGACAAGTCCTGTATTTCGAAATTTAGTTAAGCACGTCTGTGGCCTGCGAAAGGTCGATGACCATAGGGTAATGGCCGGTGGCCTCCAGTAACTTTAAAAGATCCGATGGGGAGATAGCGGTTGTTCGATCGTTGGTTAGGGGGAAAAATTGCGGTCTTCCCCACCATCACCTCGGCATGAAGTATGACGTTTATATTTGCCTCTATATCTTTTATTAAGGCATACGGTGTCACGGCGCCCGGCTAAACACCAAGATCGAAAATAACGCGCTCCGGCCTAGCGAAGCTGAGGCGGGCTGGGTCAATGAGGTGAGACAGCACCCGGGGATTCATGCGCCGCGACTCTTTAATAACGCATAACCACAGTGTTCCCTTTTCGTCCATATAGTAGAGGGTGTTACAATGGGCGCCTGGGAGGCTTCCGCGCAAATTCATACTTTCTTTGACGGAAAAAATTGGCTGATGTTCATACGTTTTGGTCTTGATGCAAAGCGCTGAAAGACAACGAAATAAGTCCTCTGGAGTTGCCATGCCGGGAGTAGTTTGGGTGACACTAGTCATTTGACTCGTCGCCGATTCTGATTAGTCGGACACCCCTTGCGTTCCCGGATGCACCCACATATATTTTGCGACACTTTCTCTGGTTGCGGGTGTAGCTCAGGGGTAGAGCGCAACCTTGCCAAGGTTGAAGTCGTGAGTTCGAATCTCATCACCCGCTCCATTTTCTCTAATTTTTTCAATCAACTGTATAGTGATCTCTACCAAAGCAACGGTCGATCTTTCTGCTGGACTGCACTAGGGCTACACTGAGGTGGGATTTTAAGGCTCTCCTTACACCGCGCATGCAAATTCTCCGCTCACGGCCTATTGCCAGACATGAGCATAAACCTCGGCGGCTACAGCCTCTTTCTCTTCCGCACTCCAAACGGTGGAGTCGGTACGTTGGCGTTGACCTTGTCGAGGATGAAGGCCTCGACATCGGCCTTGGTCTGCTCCTTATCCCCGAGGCGATCGAGTTAGGCTAGGCGGGCCCTGATAGCGGTCAGTAATTCGCGGCTCGCCTGTTTGACCCTCTCCCGCTTGGCCTAGCGCATGATACTCATCTGGTAAAATAGCTGATGTCGCCTGGCTAATAACTAAATCATGTCCGATGATAAAGCCTTGGGCCCTCAATTTGTCTGATTATGTAACTTTCACGTATAGATATCTGTAAGAACATTAGGACCTGTATCATTTTCTGTCTGTCATCTGCAGGCATATTTCTATAGAAAATGACTAGATTAAATACTGAAGGCAACGAAATGTCGGAAAATGCGCGAATAGAGTCTGATTCATTTGGCTCGTTAGAAGTTCCTCGGGAGAAGTATTATGGGGCCCAAACCGCGCGTTCATTATTAAATTTTCCAATTGGCGACGAAACTATGCCTCGCGCATTAATATCAGCGTTAGGCATCATCAAACAATCAGCTGCGCGCGTGAACAAGAAGCAGGGAAAATTGGATCCGACGATAGCTGACTCCATTGACAAGGCCGCTGCAGAAGTAGCCGCGGGGGATTTCGATCAACATTTTCCTTTAGTCGTATGGCAAACGGGCTCTGGCACCCAAACTAATATGAATGCGAATGAAGTTATTGCGAACAGGGCCATTGAGCTTTTGGGCGGAGAAATTGGTTCTAAAACGCCCGTGCACCCAAATGATCATTGTAATATGAGCCAATCGTCCAATGATACGTTCCCGACTGCGATGCACATTGCAGCAGCCCAAGAAATAAAAAACACACTGCTACCAGCCTTGGCACACCTTGAGTCTATTTTAACTCAGAAGGTGAAGGAGTGGGCTGATATCGTAAAAATTGGTCGAACTCATACGCAGGATGCTACTCCACTGACGCTTGGGCAAGAATTTAGTGGGTACGCTACTCAAATAGAATCAGGTATTGATCGTATTTCAGATTCTTTAGGGGGTCTCTACAAGTTGGCCCAAGGAGGTACGGCCGTCGGAACCGGCCTTAACACAAAGAGAGGTTTTGACGAGTTGTTTGCCATCGAAGTTGCTCAAATTACGGGGTTACCTTTTGTCACCGCACCTAATAAATTTGAGGCCTTGGCGACTAATGATACTTATGTTTTCGTCCACGGCGCATTGAATACAGTGGCTGTCTCGCTCTTTAAGATCGCAAATGACATAAGATTTCTAGGATCGGGCCCACGATCGGGTCTAGGCGAACTTTCATTGCCCGAGAACGAACCCGGGTCATCAATCATGCCGGGCAAAGTAAATCCGACACAAGCGGAAGCTATGACAATGGTTTGTGCCCAGGTTCACGGTAATCAGGCGGCATTGTCCTTTGCTGGAAGCCAAGGCCATTTTGAGTTGAATGTATTTAAACCTCTGATGGCTAATGCAATGTTGCAATCAATCAAACTTTTGGCAGATGCATCGATAAGTTTTGCTGACCGGTGCGTGGTGGGTATTGTTCCTAATAGAGAAAATATAGACATTTTAATGCAACGTTCGCTTATGTTGGTAACAGCACTAGCCCCAACGGTCGGCTACGACAAAGCAACAGAAATAGCCAAGAATGCGCATAAAAATGGTTCTTCCTTGAAGGAAGAAGCCTTAAAGCTTGGTTATATAAGTGAAAAGGAATTTGATAGCCTTGTTCGTCCAGAGACGATGATTAATCCTAGTGATTAAGTTCATTTTAGTTGGAGGCCACCAAAGGTATAATATTTGAAATATAATGATTGTATGTTCTCGGTTTTCGTAAACGACAGTATATCGTTTCTACCATAGACGTTGCCCCGGAGAACAAATTCCCACCCCCAAGAAGAATATAAACACGAACGGATTTTAGAGAATCTCTTTATTAAAAAAACTTTTAGGAGACACAAGACGTTTATTGCCCGGCTTGATGGTCGCGGTAATCGTTGCATTAGCATCTCATTCCCTTTCGAGACACCATGGTGCCCCAACGATGCTATTTGCCCTTTTATTAGGAATTGCATTTCATTTCCTCTATGAGGAGGGGCCCTGCGCTCCTGGCATTGAATTCGCTTCTCGGTTTTTGTTGCAACTTGGGGTCGCATTGCTCGGACTCGGCATTACGATAAGCCAGATTCAGTCGTATGGCTGGGAAGTACTCTTGATAGTGCTTGGCGGAATATCAGTCACCTTATTTTCTGGGCCATTATTGGCGAGAATCATGAAACGAGAGTGGCGTTTAGGTATACTCACTGGCGGTGCTGTAGCGATCTGCGGGGCATCGGCCGCTCTGGCAATAGCCACAGTCTTACCTAAGAATAGATATTCTGAACGTAACACCGTGTTCACAGTAATTTCCGTCACGACGTTAAGTACTTTGGCGATGATTCTTTATCCGATTATCTCAGACTGGCTTGTATTAGATGATTTTGCGGCTGGTGTTTTCATAGGCGCGACCATTCATGATGTCGCTCAGGTCATTGGTGCAGGATATAGTATATCAGACATAGCTGGTGACACAGCAGCATTTGTAAAACTGTTGAGAGTCACAATGTTGGTTCCAGTCATAATAATACTTTCTCTCGTTTTTCGTCCCAATCAATCGGACCGATCGGACCGCAATACCCGGGTCCCATTATTCATAATTGGTTTCGTTTTTTTTGTTCTCTTAGGAAGCACTGATTTAATTCCAGAAATAGTAAGAATATCCCTCTTAGAACTCTCTAGATGGAGCCTAGTAGTTGCTATATCGGCGATAGGTATGAAAACGGCATTGAAATCCTTGGGAGCCGTCGGTGGCCAAGCGATAATTTTGGTTTGCGCTGAAACTGTTGTGCTTGCCGCCGTGGTTTTAGGTTTTTTATTATTACCTGATTTTTTGTAGGAAAAGGAATGTAGAAGGTTCTTTAAGGTTTTTCTTACAGGTGTATATGAAAATACAAAGGGTATCTTGTCCCCCAACGTGGTTTCTCTTTCGTCCGAGTACGCAAGGGAGAATTCCGGGAATGTAGTGCTAGCCCAATTCAGAACTATTTTATTGGGCTAAACTTAAGAGATCGGTTGCCACCTTTTAAATTGGTAATTTTTATTTGGGTAATTGAAAAGAAATTTTGGAAGGCCGGTTTTCCGATCCTATTCGGATAATAAAGAAAGCTGTCTAATTGTGTCATCGCTATTTTGATCGCGCAGTAATGTTGGATAATCACCTGTGAAGCAGTGATCTGTGAAGGCAGGCAAATCATTATCTCGGCCATTCTCATGGCCCATTGCGCGATAAAGACCATCTATACTAAGAAACGCTAAGCTGTCAGCCCCCATATATTCTCTCATTCCCTCCATGGTGTGCGTTGAAGCTAACAATTGTTCTTCCGTAGGGGTGTCAATACCATAAAAGTCTGGATATTTAATTGGCGGTGCGCAAATACGCATATGTACTTCAGACGCGCCGGCGTCCCTTATCATTTGAACAATCTTTATCGATGTTGTTCCTCGGACGATGGAATCGTCGATCAAGGTCACTCTTTTATTCTTCACCAGAATCCGGTTGGCGTTATGTTTTAGCTTTACAGAGAGGGCTCTAATGGAATGCTGGGGCTCAATAAACGTTCGGCCGACATAGTGATTCCGTATTATGCCTAATTCAAAAGGAATTTTTGCCTTGTCCGCGTACCCTATCGCTGCGGGAACACCACTGTCTGGGACAGGGATTATAATATCCGAATCGACAGGGGATTCTATTGCCAGCTGTTCTCCAAGGGACTTGCGGTATTCATAAACACTGTGCCCTCCAACGATACTATCTGGTCGCGCGAAATATATATATTCGAAGATGCATGGTCTCGGTTCTTTGGGGGAGAACGGTTTTATACTCTCCAACCCACTATCCGTAATTATGACTATTTCCCCATGTTCAATTTCTCGAATAAAGGCAGCGCCTATGATGTCTAGAGCACAGGTTTCTGATGCCAGAATATAGCGCCCATCAAGCTGGCCCAGAACTAATGGACGAATGCCAAGCGGGTCACGTACTCCGATGAGTTTTTTGTTAGTGAGTATAGTCAGAGCGTATGCACCTTCGATTTGGAATAAAGAATCGATAAGTCGAGAAAGCGTGCTGTCTCTTCGTGAGAGTGCCACCAGTTGCATTATGGTTTCAGTGTCGGACGTTGATTGGAAAATTGATCCATCATCAACCAACCGGTCTCTCAGAGTACGTGCGTTAGTAAGATTGCCATTATGAGCGATGGCGAAGCCCCCACCCGCTAGATCGGCAAATAGTGGTTGGACATTTCGAAGAATTGTGTCTCCCGTCGTTGAATATCGCACGTGACCGATCGCGTTTCCGCCAGCTAACGCCTCCAAAACATTTGGCTTTGTAAAGTTATCACCGACCAGACCTAAGCGCCTTTCCGCGAAAAAATGATTTCCATCGCTACTGACAATCCCGGCTGCTTCCTGACCTCGGTGTTGCAAGGCATGAAGCCCGAGGGCGGTAATTGCAGCCGCGTCCGGGTGCCCGAAAACCCCAAAAACACCGCACTCTTCCCGCAATCGATCATCGTTATCTAACGATATATCCATCTAATTTCCTAGGTCTAGGGTGAACTCTTCAGGTTACTTAAAGAACTATAATTACCGAGCGGTGCCATTCTATTTTTTATTACAGGAACAGAGAAATACTAATCGTTGGAAGCTCTTTTTAAATACGATTTTATTTGGAGGTCAAGGAGCCGACCTTTCCAGACCGCTTCACAAGAAAACGCAAAATACCTTCAATCGGATAATGAGCTCAAGGGTTGGCGCGAGTATTGCGGGAGTAAAGAATTGCGACCCTTTCCCGTCAACGTTTGCGTAGACTATCGCGCTAGTCTTTGTTGGTATTAAGCTGCCGTGGTTTCTCCTGAGGGTCGTCTGCCTCGTGCTATTCCCGGTCCAGACTCTATGTCTTCAAGACCCTCCTCGGCCAAGATTTCTGCGACCCGAACGTGCCGCTGTGGCTGATCGTAGCGTGGATTGTACCAGTCGAACGTGTCCAATAGGGTCCATTCAAGTTGCTGATTCCGGCACAATTCTGGCTGATGGCTGGCACAGATTGGCAGGAAGCGAATGCCATACCTTAGGAATCTAATCCTACTGATCACGCGGGTAATTGGGAAAAGCACGATGACCATTGTCAGGCATAGCTTTAGTAGGACGCCCTGGGGAATGTAGGGAGTGATAAGGCGAAGTGCCGCCCGTACTATCTGGAGCCGACGGCTCAAGGTCATTTCGTAGAAATTGTATCCCAGAGGGGCGTGTGGTTTTAGAAGGCGTGGCATGGCCCGCATAGTCTTTTCCGGATCCGGGGTATGCTGAATCACCCCCGCACAATGGACAGCGTCGAACGCTGAAGATCGCAAGGGAATAGCGTAGAGTGACGCCTGGACACACTGTACCGAATTACCATGCACACGAGTGGTGTCTCGGCAGGCATCAATTGCAATGCTCATGTCCAGAGCGACGACACGTGCTCCCATTGTTGCTAATACATCAGAGAAACGGCCCGCCCCTGCACCGCCGTCGAAAACAAGCTTGCCGGCTATAAAGTCTCTGTTCCATCCAGTATCAGTCAGCATTCGATATTCAGTTAGATTTGTCCCATTTAGCCGATCAATCTGTGTATGGCGCCAGCGTTTCCACTGGAAGCCAAATCCTCCGGCATAGTCTTTTTCCTCAGGAACGAACCGGGGAATACCATCTCGTATCGGCCATTTTTCTCCACAGGCGGGACACGCCAGCGTTCCATTTTCCAACCGATCGCCGTCCCAGTCGCCTGCTTCAACCCGAAGAGGGGAGTCATTCGGACAATGGGGACAAATCAGAATATCAAAAAGCCAACGGTGCACGGATACTGAAGTCCCTTAATAAAGAACTTGTAGATAATGAAGGAATCAAGAGGCGAAAAATAGACTATTTATGGCAGAAAGTAGCGTCACACTAATTGTTCCAAATACGGCCGCGAAAGCCAGATTAGGGCCTAAAATTAACTTACTTCTTTGGACGCGGAACATAGCGCTAGCCGTTGCTGTCGATACGGCGGTTACGCCGATCATTGAGGCAAAGGCCCATCCGATAAGAGACGCCTCCATCATGACAGCATCGGCGACGCCAGTCTCCAGTGGAACGAATATGACAAGGACAACAATCATAGAGACTAGCTGGTGAATCCCTAGTAACGAAGCCACCATCATGAAGGAAATTACGCATGCAATTACTCCCCAAGCTGGTAGTGATATGTCGGCCATCGTATCAACGAACCCAAGGTCGCCAATCGCAGCTTCTAAGACCCGTCCAAGAACTAACGCCACGGTGACGACGACAATTTCATCACTCACCCGACCGCTGCCGCGCCAAGTCTCGGTCGCAAGGTGTTTAAACGCCGGCCGCTTTTCTACCATCAGAGAGAAAAATGTTAGAGCCGGGATTGCTGCGATGAGCGCTTTCAGCGTACTTAGCCCCGCGATGGTCGATAGTCCTGCGATCAAGACGGCGCACAATGTCACCGTTGGTATGATCGGCGTGAAGCCTTTTAACGCGCGCCATAGCTCCGCGAACTCTATTTCGCGGGTATACATGAGGTGAGCAAGTAACAATCCAACAGCTGCCATAAATAGGCCGAGGGTCATGATCTCCCATGCCGCTACTCCCTGTATCTTCTGGGTGGCAAAGGCTGAAGCGATCCAAAATGGAGACCAAAGCGGTGCGAGGCACATGCCCCGCTGGCTGGCTTCTGCTGCGCGGCGGCGCGATTTAGCGTCTGCATTTTCTTTAAGAAGCGGCGCTAGAATAGCCAATGCGCCGACTACGAGGATTGACCCAATCAAATGTGAGCCGACTAGAAGGCCGCAACCAATCTGATTGGCACGTAGATTGGTGAGAAGGTCACGTGCCCTTATGATTTCGGGCCTTTGGTCGGCCAGTGTTCGTAACAATATGATGGATCCAAAAAAGGCCATAAAAACAGCTGCATCCTGGAAACCCCGCAATACACCCGTTGCCAGGTCAAAATACACGGCAAGCCCTCCAGCTAGGAGGGTCAGTGGGACGCAAAGAAACAATGTACCGCGACTAATACGTGGAAGGGAAAGAAGAACGAAGATAACCATTACCCAGCCCGCTGCTGTCTGCAAAATTGGTGGCGACCAGATAAGGCGGATAAGCTCATTGACCCAGAGGATAAAAAGAACCGGTTCAGGCCGGAGTATCCTTGAGAGGCTTGCCATTTTCATTATGGAATTATGATGAGCAGTGGACCAAACATTGACTCAAAGCACCCGGAGCCTATCTCTCGTGGAACGCGCATTGTCGTAAAAGAGGTTTACCAAGCGCGTAGTTCAAAACTCCAAAAACGATTGTCCAACCCATACCACTGGCTAAGAGTTCTCTCATCATCCGTATTGGTAATGCGATTTGAAAATCGGAAACCCATTCTTATGGGCGGTTGTGTGAACGCGCGAGCCACAATAGACCGCCTAAATTCAATACCAGAAAATCAGGCGCGGTCGGCGCTTTCAGCCCGGATTGTCCTCATCGATTTATGCTTCAAGTTGTATGCATTTCTGTCGATCCCATCAAGATCTACCCCCGTTACGCGGACAAAACGGGCGTTATCTGGATATTCGATTGAATGGATGACACCCGGGTTAAACAGGCCGACTTGCCCCGGGTCTAGCCGGTATTCTCTTGTCTTCTCTAATACGATATCTCCATCGTCCGACCCGTCCCCCGTCCGCTGCCATTCGCGCATGACGGTGTGTCCGGTCGCCTGGCCATAAATAGCCCAGGATGAGCCGTGGTCATGCGGAGGTGACATAGTTCCCTCTCCCATCACGTGGGAAAGTACAACTGCCCCGGTGGTTGGATCCTCATTCAGTTTGTGCACACCAATCGGCTTATCGGGACCACAAAACTGATCAATAAAGATTTCGTTGGATAGAAGCTTTTTCAACCTCTGTCGAACTTCTTCTCGGCCATCATCATTGTTAGCTTCTATTAGAATGTCGTGAATCTCAGCGCAAAAATCCTGCAAAGTATAGCTCACAACTTTTTCTCCTGACCCTGAAAAGGGATTCATCATAACCGTGAAAAATATATGACGGAAGGTGTTCAGGATGTAGGCGAGGTAATTTCGGTGTAAAGTTCTTATGTATGAAAATGCCTGACCCCAAAGTTAAAGCTGATTGCCGCGCCCGTATCGCATGGTGCGTGTATGACTGGGCCAATTCAGCTTTTCCTACCGTGATAGTGACATTTGTATTTTCTGCTTACTTTGTTACGGCTGTGGCCGAGAATGCGAATATTGGCACCCAACAATGGAGCCAGGCTATCGCCGTATCCGGCCTCATAATCGCCATTCTCAGCCCGATTCTAGGGGCCCTTGGAGATCAGACCGGCCGCCGGAAGCCCTGGCTTGCCTTTTGTTCTTTGATCACGATCGTTGCTGCCAGTCTTCTTTGGTATGCCCGTCCTGAAAACGACTACGTTTTCTATTCTTTGGCCTGTTTCGTAATCGGTAATATTGCATTTGAAATCGGCCAAGTTTTTTATAACGCCATGCTACCTTCTCTAGTGCCAACGGAAAAAATAGGACGTTATTCCGGTTGGGCTTGGGGGCTCGGTTATGCGGGGGGACTTACATGCCTAATTTTAGCGTTATTCGTTTTTGTGCAGGGAAATCCGCCGCCTTTGGGTCTTGATAAAGAGAATGCGGAGCATGTGCGTGTCGTTGGCCCCCTGGTCGCTATTTGGTTTGCAATCTTCTGTTTGCCCTTGTTTCTCTATACTCCCGATGGAGACCGGTCAGCCCAGTCAGCTGCCAGTATCGCGTTAGTAGGCATTAGGAATTTGATTTCCACAATCAGAAGCATTCGCAATTATCGAAATGTGGCGTGGTTTCTTTTGGCTCGAGTCTTCTACGTCGATGGGATGAATACGATGTTTGCCTTTGGGGGCATTTACGCTGCTGGCACTTTCGGTATGTCCGTATCCGAGGTAATCCAATTTGGTATTGTCCTCAACGTAGCGGCGGGATTGGGCGCTGCGGGGTTTGCATGGTTGGACGACCGAATAGGTGCAAAGAATACTATAGTAATCGCGCTTTGTGGGTTGATTGGTTTTGGTGTACCACTGCTTTTGGTCGAATCAAAGATGTGGTTCTGGATAGTTGGCTTACCATTAGGGGTTTTCATGGGTCCAGCGCAGGCTGCGAGCCGGTCACTGATGGCCCGATTGTCTCCGGACGGCATGTCTGCCGAGATGTTTGGACTGTTTGCTTTTTCTGGGAGAGCAACATCTTTTGTCGGGCCGTTGGTACTTGGGGTGGTGACGGTGGCCGCATCGTCCCAGCGCGTTGGCATGGCTACTATCCTGATCTTCCTCGGGATAGGGCTTTCTATCCTATTGTCGAAGGTTCGGGACGAATAGTATTTCCATTACGTAGGCTTCAGAGGTAGCCTTGTTTATGCCCTAGAATGTGGGAGTGGTCTTTTATGATACCCCCAAACTGATACCCCGCCTTGTTTCTATACTTCACCTAAAGATCAATGCCGAAAATGCCGCATACCGGTTAAAACCATGGAAAGCCCTGCATCGTCTGCGGCGGCGATAACCTCCTCGTCTCGAATGGAACCGCCCGGTTGAATGACCGCAGTCGCTCCTGCGTCCGCGGCAGCCAAAACCCCATCGGCAAACGGGAAGAACGCATCTGACGCGACAACAGAACCCTTAACGAGCGCTTCAGTCTCTCCAGCTGCTTTGGCGGCATCCTCCGATTTCCGCGCCGCTATTCGGGATGAGTCTACGCGACTCATCTGGCCGGCACCAATACCGACGGTCGCGCCGTCCTTAGCATAAACAATAGCGTTGGATTTTACGTGTTTACAAACCGTGAAAGCAAATAACATATCCGTTATTTCTTGAGGTGACGGCGCACGCTTTGTAACTACGTTCAAATTTTTGCGACTGATGCGCCCGGAGTCCCGATCCTGCAGCAGGAAACCCCCTGTAAGTAATTTGGCTACGGGACCACTTGCTGCCGGGTCTGGCATACCGCGAGTTTCCAGTACGCGGAGATTTTTTTTGGCAGCAAAAATCTCTCTCGCTTCGCATGTGACCTCCGGCGAAATAATTACTTCCAAGAAAATATCTTTCATCGCATTTGCAGCGGCAGCATCTATTGCTTTGTTGACCGCGATGATGCCGCCGAACGCGCTGACCGGGTCACATTTCAAGGCTTTGGAATAGGCGTTGGCCAGCGTTTCGCCTTGCGCGACACCACACGGATTCGCATGCTTGATGATCGCTATGGCGGGCGTGTCGAACTCGGCTGCTAGCTCGAACGCGGCGTCCGTATCATTTAGATTATTGTAGGAAAGCTCTTTACCCTGAATTTGGGTCGCGGTGGCAACGCCCGGACGTTTCTCTCCGGTAGTGTAGAAGGCCGCATCCTGATGTGGGTTTTCGCCGTAGCGTAACGATTGGACACGGGTCCCAGATAAGGAAAACCGGCGCGGAGACTTATCATTGTTCTGTTCAGCGAACCACCGGCCAATGGCCGAGTCGTAAGCAGCGGTTCGGGCATAGGCATTTCCGGCTAGGCGTCGCCGCAGGTCAAGAGACGTTGCGCCAGCATTTACTTTCATATCTGCGATAACTGCGGCGTAATCAATAGAATCGGTAACGATTGTCACGTCGTTGTGGTTCTTGGCTGCGGAGCGAATCATTGCTGGGCCTCCGATATCAATGTTTTCGACGCAGGTCTCATAATCGGCGCCGCTGGCGACAGTGTCTTCGAACGGGTAAAGGTTGACAACGATCAGATCAATCGGATCGATATCGTGTTGAACCATGGTTGTCAGATGTGCCGGATCGTTGCGCCGTCCTAAGATGCCGCCATGCACTTTCGGATGAAGCGTCTTGACCCGACCGTTCAGGATTTCGGGAAACCCTGTATGATCGCTGACCTCGATCACCGGGATGCCAGCATCGCGCATAGTCTGGGCTGTGCCCCCGGTAGACACAATTTCGACGCCGGCGTTATTCAGAAATTGCGCGAAATCTGCCAGACCTGACTTATCGGAAACAGATATCAGGGCGCGTCGGATAATTGGAGCGTCGTCGGTCATCAAGTTGCCTCCGTGGCGGTTGCGTGTTTAAGCGGATGCCGCTGATTTTTTGTCCGTGTTACGCTTATTCCCGTCGTCGGGAGATCTGAATTCGGGAACCAGGAGATGAACTATCGCCCGTGCTTCGTCCCGGTCGCCGTTAAGCGCTGCGCCGGATAGATCTTCTATGGCCTGCTTCAGAAGGTCTAGATCCACAGGGCGTGGTGCAGCCAGAAGAATTCCGGGATGAGTAGTCGGAACTAGCTCTTCCGATGCATGCAAGATTTCCTCGAAGAGTTTCTCGCCGGGACGCGGTCCAGTAATTTGGATCTCCACGTCGATGTCCGGCTGCCGACCTGCAAGTAAAATGATTTGGCGTGCGAGATCAATAATTTTCACTGGTTCACCCATATCCAGCACGTAGATCTTACCTTGCCCGGCACCATCAGCGACGCCTTGTACAGATGACTGGAGAACAAGCTCGACAGCTTCGCGAACGGTCATGAAATAGCGGGTCATATCCGGGTGTGTAACGGTCAGAGGCCCACCTGCTGCCAGCTGGCGCTGGAATAGCGGCACAACTGAGCCAGTGGATCCCAACACGTTTCCAAAACGGACGGTGACAAAATGGGTCTGATCCCCGCCGTGGCTGTCTTTGTCGAGGTCCAGCGCCTGGCAGTAGCTCTCTGCGATACGCTTTGTCGCTCCCATTATGCTCGAAGGGTTTACGGCCTTGTCGGTCGAAATCAGAACCATTGCCATTGCGCCGATGGCGGAGCAGGCGTCGGCAACCACCTTGGTACCAATGACATTGGTCAGCGCTCCTTCGTCCGGATGCAGTTCGACCATCGGTACGTGTTTCAATGCGGCGGCATGGAATATCAGCTCGGGGCGCTCCTCCTTGAATACACGTCCAATGCGTTCGGCGTCCCGGACATCCGCGAGTATAGTCCGTCGCATTAGATCGGGGGCTTTTTCGCTAATTTCCAAATCGATCGCGTACAGCTGGTACTCCGAGCTATCGATTAGCGCGATCGATTCCGGCCCAAAGTCGGCTATCTGGCGGCAGAGTTCCGAGCCAATCGTGCCTCCTGCTCCTGTGACGAGAATTCGCCGCCCGCCGATAAGCTTCGACATACTATCGCGGTCCAGAGTTGCCTGCGGCCGTCCTAATAGATCTTCTATATTGATCGGCTGGATTTCCGGCGCTGTTTCGATATTTTCGCGAAAATCGTCCAGTTTCGGCATCCGTGCGAGGCTGATTCCTAATTCTTCAGAAATCGACAATAACCGCTGGACCTCTTCGCCTTTAATCTGGGATCGGGTAACGATCAGGCGTTGTGGTTTCCGGCCCTCCCTGCCCAGGCGGTCAACAATCGACGGGATGTCATCAACCTTGCCTAGGACGTGGACCCCGTGAATGTTACGTCCGACCCGACCGCCCTTTTCGTCAATAAGCCCGACGGCGTGCCAGGCTGATTGTCTCGCCCGATTAATAGCCCGGATAAATAGTTCCGCAGCGTCTCCGGCGCCAATCAGAAGAACGGGAATCCGGCGTTCGATATCCCTTTCCGCAGCATCGTGCGCGCGCCGGTCCTTAAAAAGCCGGTAAACGAACCGGGGTCCGCCCAGCAGGGCTAGCAGCACCAGCCAGTTGATCGGAAGCGCCGACCGAGGAATCAGTTCCAATCTCGAAATAAGAAACATGGCGACGAAATATACTAAGCATATTATGGAGACCGCCTTGATGATTGCGAGAAAGTCTTCCACCGAGGCATACCGCCAGACACCGGCGTAAAGTCGCATGGCCCAAAAAAACACCCCGGCAATCACTGTGTAGCCAACTGTGGCTTGAAGGACAAATTCGAGAGAGAAATAGTTAAAGTCGCCGCCCACTCTCAGATAAAGCGCGACCAAAAACGAAAGCCCCGCCATTAAAAGGTCATGGGCAAAGGCCACCTTAGCGCGGGTGCCGCGGAGGCTGTAGGATTCTAGATGGGGCAATCGTAACATCGGCAAAATTCCAAGAACAAAAATACCACAGATCGTTCGACTCGCCCATAACGGGAGCGGGATAGATCTACTGAGAATAAGGTGGGGGGGGGTGAAGGGAGGGGCCGGAACGAATAGGCTAACGCCGGGAACGGTGCCACGCGACTGTTGCCGAGAGTCCCTGATCGACTGAAAAAGGTGGCGTCCAATCGAATGTTTGCCTAAAGCGAGTGGGATTGACCTGAAGAGAATCGCATAGCCGATTGGCTAGGGCTCTTTTCCTTCCCAGTTTGGCAAGAGCAAGGAAGATACTTGGCGGAATCTGTAGGTCGGGTGTGCGACGGTTCTGGCTGCGGCGGAGCCGTTTAACAAGATCGGCGGTGGATAAGTCTTCCCCGTCGCTTAGTAGGTAATTTCCCGGACCGATAGGCGGTTTGTGGAGAATATAGCCTATTGCACTGACGAGGTTCCCTGTAAACAGAAGGCTGCGTCTGTTTCCGGTGATGCCGGAAAATGGTAGCGGAATTGGTACGTCACATAATCGCATTAAGGCCGCGAAATTGGCACTAACGCCGGGGCCGTATAATAGTGGTATTCGAAGTGAGATAGCAGCGAGATCTGAATTTTCGGATATGTTCCTCAGGATTTGTTCGCCTTCCAGTTTAGACCGGCTGTAGGCATCCTCGGGTGCCGGAATATCCATCTCCGTGAAACCATGACCTGTGGTCTTCTCCCCATTTACCTTGATGGAGCTCAGAAAAATAAAATGTTCTATACCTGTGCTGGCAGCTGCGCGTGCCAGTCTTTCAGTGACATCAACATTGGCACGCTGATACAAATCGTCTGTATTTAACGCGTTTTCGCTCATCACGTGAACACGGGCCGCCAGATGCACAATGGCGTCGACATCTTTCACGACCGGAGTGAAATCTTCCAAGTTTTCGAGGTCTCCGTATATCCGGGTCGCTGTCCATCTCGGCGCGGTCTCCCCGGAACGGATTCCCGCTACGATACTGTGTCCTTCTGCGGCAAGATGACGGCACAGAGCTCTACCGACGAAACCGTTGGCTCCCGTGACTAGGACCTTCAAGAAGACTCGTCCGGGGGGGCGATCGACTGGCTGTCGATCGCGGCAGTGAAGACCTGGATCATTTCGGCTGCCTGCTTTTCCCGACTATATTTAGGAGCTGCAGCTAGGGCGTTTTTGGCGAAATTTCTACGCTTATCATCATCGTTTCGCAGCGCGAGGACAGCATCGGCAAGCGCCTCGGGGTCTTCCGGTGGTGTAATTATTCCAGCGTTTTCCAACGCTACTATTTCAGTTGCCTCGCCCTCAGGAGCGGAAATTAGCAAGGGCAATCCCATCGCCATAGCTTCAAAAATTTTTGACGGGATCACCTCTGCAAAGGTCGGATCATTTTTTAGATGAATCAGAGCAACGTCACATAGAGACCAGACATCCGGCATTCGGTCCTTTGGCTGCATTGGCAAGAACACTATGTTTGATAATCCAAGTTGCTCCGCCTGTTTTACTAGCTCTTCCCGCGCGGCTCCTGCTCCGGCGAAAAGGAAACGAATTTCGTCATCATCCTTAAGGAGGTTGATCGCGTCTATTACTCGGTCAAGCGCATGCGCCATGCCATGGGTACCGACGTATCCAAGCACGAACTTCTCGGTAAGGTCATGCTCTGTCGCCAGTCCAGCATGTCGCGGTCTTGTACTGTAGCGACTTACGTCCACACCGTTGCGTACAACCTGTATTTTTGTGGCCTTGATACCCCGGCTGACCAGATTGCGTTTAAACGAGTATGTGAGTGCAGCTACTGCGGCGCTATTCTGATACAGGTATAGCTCTAGCTTCTCGATAAGACGCAGTGGCAAGGAACGTTTCATGGCACCTACCGCCACAATTGAGGCGGGCCACAAATCACCGAGCTCAAATACGAACGGGCGCCTTCTAAATACCGAGAGAAGCCAACCGCTGACGGCAGCGAAAAACTGGGGTGATGTAGAACATATTACGTCTGGTCGTTTTTCGAACAACCCGGCAATGAAGGCAGAGATCATGAAACTTATGAAATCGAGTGTCCGCCAAAAAACGCCTTTATTAGCGGCGATATACGTTTTAACTCTTACGACACGAATACCGCCCATGTCTTCACATTGCCGCCAGCGATTAGCGTAACCGACAAAAAGTTTTCCTTCGGGAAAATTCGGGGCGGAGGTAATTATAGTCACGCTGTGTCCCTCGCGTATCCAGTACAGCGCGCGTTCATATACCCGGGTTGCTGCGGCATTAGTTTCCGGCGGAAAGTTTTCGGTCAGGAAAAGAATTTTCATCTTTTGCCGAGAGGAAGCAGTAATTCGGTCATGAGCGTTTCCATTTCCCGGGCGGGATTGGCACCCCGGAATGTATAGAACGTTCAGCGGCGTCTATCAGTTGTACAACCAGATAGCCCATCTCGATATCTTCAATTCCACCGCCTAATCGGATTCGCTCTGCGAAGGTGATCAGCGAGGCATTTAAGGGTCGGTTCTTAACGCTAGAGAAAATTTCATCGGTATCCAAGCCATCTACACAGAGGGAAATTTCACCCAGTTCGGTTTCCTGGTAACATCCCGTGCTGCCGCCTGCCGAAACGCAAAACTCGCGGACCTTGCCGTCGAAAGCATTGCCCAGATGAAGCAGCGCGCGGGAGCCGTCGCGGAACGCAAGATCGATGTGAAAATTCTGATATTTAAGATCCTGAACTAAGATGGGTACGTCAGCCCGCGCTGATATTTCTGCCGGCTCGTCGGCGATCGCTGAAAGCGTCATAGCCAGATCGTGAGCTGCCCAGTCCCACAAGGGCCCCCATCCGTTGCGATATGGACCGCGGGCGCCGCCCACTGCGCGAACCGACCGCGGGCCTGTAAAATCGGAAATACTAATAAGTAGTTTCCTGAAGGCGGGGGCATAAATGTGCAGATGGTTCACCAGTCCAGTGAAACCGTATTGTTTTGCAGCATTTCGGATCTTATCCGCGTCAGCGATCGAAGCTGACATCGGTTTTTCCAGCATAACAGGGATGCCGTTCTCAATTAGTTCTACTGCAAATTTAGCCTGATTCAAAGGCGGGAGAGCTAAAACAACGCCGGCAGAATCTGTGGAGTCGATTGCCCTTCTCCAATCTGTGAAAATAGGCGCCTCAGAATCTATTGGCTGGCGAGTTTTTGTACTGGAAGTAACGATGGCGGAAAGTGAAATCCCCGGGGTTGCCGAGATCGCCGCCGCAATGGTGCGGCCCCATGAGCCGGCACCAAGCAAGGCAATTGGTGTTGAGGTCATTCCCCCCCGGTGTAGGCTGCGTCGGTCCAGCCGAAAAATCTTTTCAATCCCACCCCCAACGCTACTTTTGGATTGTATCCTAGTTGCAGCTGCGCCTTGCGAATGTCCGGCGCGCGCCGCATGGGTTCGTCGGCAGGATAGCTATCAGGATACTCGATGATGTCATAGGCAATGTCGATATCCTGGGCGGCTTCGATGGATTTGACTAGATCGAGCATCGAAATCTCCGGCTTAGGATTCCCAATATTGTATGTTTCCCCCGCGATGCCTTGAAGCACAACGTTAATAAAGCCAACCATGGCATCAGTTATGTAGCAGAATGTCCGAGTCTGGATTCCGCTCCCGTATATCTTTAGCGCCTCTCCTGCCTTAATCCGACTGGCAAAATTGGGAAGCACCCGGTAGTCCGTTTCCTGCATGCCCGGCCCGTAGACGTTGAACGGCCGTATGACGTTCGTATGGGTTCCGTTATTTGTGTGGAAGATATAGCAGAGGGTCTCACCAACTCGTTTGCTCTCGTCATAGCAAGCACGGGGCCCTTGACAGGATACATTTCCACGATAGCTTTCTTGCATTGGCACGTGTTTGGGATCCGGATCGCCGTAAATCTCACTCGAGGAAAAAAAAGTAAATCGTGCGCCGTTTTTTCTGGCCAGTTCTAGCATGTTACGAGTACCGGTAATCGCGACCTCCAGTGTCTCCAAGGGATAGGCGCGGTAGTAATAGGGGCTCGCAATCCCGGCGGCATGAATCACGTAATCGAGTTCACCTTGCCAGTCGAAGGGTTTTATCACGTCGTGTTCAATAAATTCGATATTCGGGTGCGAAACCGCTGCAGCCCCGGCTTGCCCAGCTGTAATCATGTTATCGAGCAAAACAATGCGGGCCGGCTTTTTTAGAACATTGGCATTGAGTGCTGCGAAAACTTCCGTGAAATACCGTCCGAGAAACCCGCGTCCACCGGTGACAAGAACGGTTCGTCCCTCAAAGTCGATAGCATGATCACTTAGCCGTTCCACGATTTCTTTTATATCGGTTTGCAGTAAAAACTCAGTCATAGTTCCCCCATCGGGAAGCGGTTAGCCGCCAAGGTGGCAGGAAAGAGGCTATGGACATAGCCGAACATCAGGCAATGGAATCAAGAATCTACCACCCCCTTCGGCGAAGGCAGTATTCTTCTCAATTATAGCATCTGCAAAGTTCCAGGCGAGGATTACCAGTATATCCGGCGGGTTGATCGATAATATATCGCTAGAAACAATTGGAATGTGTTGTCCGGGGCTGAAAAGTCCCTGTTTCAGGGGGCTGTCGTCGATGATGTAGTCCAGCGTTCCGGGCTTTATGCCGAAATGGTGTAGCAGCGTTGTTGCCTTAGCTGGCGCCCCATATCCGGCAATGGAATTTCCGGCATCGATGAGTTCTTGCAGTTCTCTCTTGAACTGGTCGCGTAGGTGGTCGATACGACTGCCGAATTCTTTAAGGGTTGCAGATTGGTCCAGTCCCATTTTCTGTTCCATATCAATAAGGGCGTCGACGGAGCCGTCCGCGATGTGCGGACCACCGGCTTTCTGAACATAGCCGCGCAGACTACCTCCATGGCTGGAAACACGTTCGGCGGCGAACAGTTCAAGCCCGGTCCGAATAAAGAACTGACGAAGTGGCCCTGTCGCATGATACGCCATGTGTTCATGATAAATCGTGTCGAATAATACGTTCTCAAAGACGTCCACAAGGTAGGACACTTCGAACGCGAATACGCCATCGGGTGACAAAAGTTCGGTGATACCTTGGGCGATTGCCGCTAGGTCTTCGGCATGCGCGAACACGTTATTCGCTGTTACAATAGCCGCTGTACCGCGTTCAGCGACAATTTGCTTTGCTAGATCGGGTGTAAAGAACGATGGAAGGGTCTCGAACCCGGAGGCTGAGGCATTGGCGGCAATTCTCTTCGCCGGATCGATTCCTAGCACACGATAATTTTGCTGCTTGAAGAAGCCCAGAAGGGTGCCGTCATTTGATCCGATATCGACGACCAGTGAGTCCGCTATAGGGCGGAACCGGGCGTTTAGAGTTTCCGCGTAGTTTTCGAAATGTTGTACGAAGACCTTTGAGGTGCCAGAGACATACACATAATTTTCAAAAAGAAGCGAAGGGTCGACTACGTCAACTAGTTGAACATGGTGGCAGTCTTCGCATTGAAATACGTCGAGCGGAAAATAGGGTTGATTTCGTTCTAGTTCGGGCTTTGGTACGAACGCGTTGGCTGGTGGTGTGGCGGCGAGCGAAAGAATAAGCGTCAGTGATGAGCTACTGCACAGTTGGCAATTATCGCGCCGGTGATGTAGCTCCGACATAATTTAGTTGTCGTCGCCTGGCTTCCATATCGTCAAGCCCTCTGGTTTGAGCATCTCAATACGGACCACGTCTGCTTCATACGTAGCTTGATCGCGCGGATTTCGGGAGAGGGTGAGAAACACGGTATCTTCCGGAAAGACCATTCCATGGTCGACTAGCGGGGGGGTGAACACCATCTCCCCTGCACGTACGATGACGCATTCGGGTTCTACGTCGCTAGCGGTTAGGCGGTGGTAGTATTCGATGCACCCCGATATCACGTAACAATAATGCCAGTCAGTCTTGTGATAATGGTTGGCGCGCAACGTGCCCGACTTCGACTCGATAAGTACCGCGCTTTTCATTAACCGATCGACCAGCGGATGTATCGCCCCACGAACATCGACAAAGGGCTTTTCCAGGTCAACCTTCGGTTGGCGCGGCCAAGTTGCTCTCTCTTCTTCCGTCACTGGGTCGATATCCGGTGTTTCTGACATGTTGTCTCCGTTTGAGCGTGTCAGCGTGTTAGGCGTTTTCTGAGGATTGTTAGGATAACGCCTATACCGTGTTGAGCGCGGATTTTCTTACCTTCTTCATAACCGCGACCGTGATAGCTCACCGGTACTTCGTAGAAAGCGTTCCCTTTTTGAACTGCTGTCGACAGGATTTCGGCGTGTTGATCCCATCCCATTGCTTTCAGAGACCCGGGGTCCACCAGATCGCGCCGGTATACTAGATAACAGCTGTAAATGTCTGTGAACGTAGTGTTGTTCAAAATATTGAAGACAAA